>Ga0247844_1007272_pt1 | contig 12709 bp, 13 predicted proteins | sample LaCtaG_FD_192421 | JGI IMG/M metagenome (GOLD analysis project Ga0247844, IMG submission 192421) | Freshwater microbial communities from meromictic Lake La Cruz, Castile-La Mancha, Spain - LaCruzMarch201714.5m_1 | ecosystem: Environmental > Aquatic > Freshwater > Lake | place: Spain: Castile-La... | reverse complement strand
GGTTCCGTCAATCGAGATGGTGCGCATGGTCAGCTCCGGTACTGAAGCTACCATGAGCGCCATCAGGCTTGCCCGTGGTTTTACCGGGCGAGATAAGATCATTAAATTCTCCGGTTGCTATCACGGCCACTCAGATTCGCTTCTTGTCAAGGCAGGATCCGGTGCCGCTACATTCGGAGTGCCCGATTCTCCCGGCGTTCCAGTCGATTTTGCTAAACATACGCTCACCGCTGAATTTAATTCGCTAGAATCGGTAAGGGGCCTGGTTGCCAGCAACAGGGATGCAATTGCCTGTATCATTATTGAACCGGTCGCCGGAAATATGGGAACCGTTCCGCCGCGTGAAGGCTTTCTGGAAGGTCTGCGGGAGATCTGCACTAATGAAGGGATCATACTTATTTTTGATGAAGTGATGTCCGGTTTCCGGGTTGCCTACGGCGGAATGCAGGAGTTGACCGGGGTTACTCCGGACATGACGACTCTGGGCAAAATAATCGGCGGCGGACTTCCGGTTGGCGCCTTTGGCGGCAAACGTGAAATTATGGAAAAGCTATCACCATCAGGTGGAGTCTATCAGGCAGGAACTCTATCCGGAAACCCTCTGGCCATGTCGGCGGGAATCGCGACACTTAATATCCTCAAGCAGCCCGGTTTTTATGCCGCCCTGGAAGCGAAAAGCTGCGCCGTTGCCGAGGGCATCGCCAAGGGAGCTAAAGATGCCGGTTACCCAATCTACTCGACGCGCATCGGCAGTATGTTCTGCGCTTTTTTCAGCAAAATTGAGGTTATTGACTGGCAAACGGCATCGCAGTGCGACACCGGGGCATTCGCCAGATATTTCCTCGGTATGCTCGATGAGTGGGTCTATCTTGCACCGTCCCAGTTTGAAACCGCTTTTGTATCGGCAGCGCACAGTGATGCAGATATTGAAAAAACTATCGCAGCAGCCGCCAAATGTTTTAAAATAATCGCATAAACAGATGTGTTTATTTCTGTTTGACAGAACCGCTACAGATATGGTATCCAGCTACGGTTTTATATCTGCTTTGCCATCAACTTTGCATGGCTGAGAATAAACGTCAGATTTTCCGGAGCCTTGCCATGGTCTCCAGTATGGGCATCTCGGTGGTTCTGGCAATAGCGATCGGCGTATGGTTCGGCTTGACGCTTGATCGCTGGCTTGGCTCGAAGCCCTGGTTCTTTTATATTTTTCTGTTTATCGGGATTGCCGCCGGTTTCAAGAATGTCTACGTTATCGCCGGCAGGGAGATCCGCAACAGTGATGATCACCATCAATGAGGATAATCTCTTTGCGGTCATCATAAAGGGAAGCCTCGGCTTGATGGTTTTTCTGGCGCTGGGCGGCTGGGCTTTTTTTTCGCCACAGGCAGGTTTCGGCGTACTGGCAGGCGCAACGATTGCGATAGTTAATTTTTTATTGATCCGCAACGCTCTGCAACGTATTCTCGGGCAGCCGTCGGCTAACTCAACCAGGTATGCCCAACTCCGCTTCATTGCCCGTTTAAGCTTGGCCGCGATGCTGCTTTATTTTATTGTAACTTCGGGCTGGTTTTCTTTGATTGCTCTTTTTGTCGGACTTTCAGTCATAGTAGTCAACATAATAGCATTTTCACTATACAGCGCCATGCGCGCAGGAGGTTAGCTCCATGGTTCACCCGTTACTGTTTCTAGAATTTTTCCGCAAACTGCTGGCGCCGCTTCACATTCCGGAGGCAAGCGCTGACGCGATTGCATACACCTGGCTGGTGATTCTGTTGCTGCTTGTTCTTTCTCTCCTCGCGACGTCGGCGATCAAGTCGATTCCTGGCAAAATGCAGAACTTCATGGAAACCGTCATAGTAGGCATTGAAAACATGATCGTCGAAACCATGGGCGAGCATGGTCGCCCATTTTTTCCACTTATCGCAACCCTGGCGATCTTCGTGCTGGTCTCTAACCTGATAGGGCTGATCCCCGGCTTTTTTCCGCCAACCGCAAATATCAACACGACTGCGGCCTGTGCGGTAATCGTTTTTGTCTCAACACATGTTGTCGGAGTCAAGCACCATGGCATGGGATACATAAAACATTTTCTTGGACCGATCTGGTGGCTTGCGCCAATGATCTTCTTCATTGAAATAATCGGCCACTTAAGTCGTCCTGTTTCTCTGACTCTTCGTCTGTTCGGCAACATGAACGGCCACGAACTTGTCCTTATGGTTTTCTTTGCACTGGCTCCTTTCTTTGTACCACTGCCGATGATGCTGATGGGTGTTCTGGTTTCATTCATCCAGGCATTCGTCTTCATGCTGCTGGCAATGATCTACATACAGGGGTCGCTTGAACACGCCCACTGATTCTGAATTCAAAATCCTATACTATTTAGGATAATTAAAACATAGAAGGAGATGTACAATGGATTTTTTCTCGATGTGTGTATTTGCAGCAGGTATTGGCATGGGGCTCGGCGCCGTAGGAACCGGTATCGGTCAGGGTTTCGCAGTTAAAGGCGCCGTTGAAGGCGTTGCCCGCAACCCGGGCGCTTCCGGCAAGATTTTGACCACCATGATGATCGGTCTGGCGATGATCGAGTCACTGGCGATCTATGCCCTTGTTATTTGTCTGATCATCCTGTTCGCCAACCCCTACAAAGATATCGCGCTGAAACTGGCTGAAACTGTAGCCAAGTAATTTTTTACAAACGTTGCTTCACAAAAAAACGGTATCCTGCTAAAGGGTACCGTTTTTTGTCTCATGGCAATCCTACCTGATACCAACTATGCTTCACAAGGTCTATGACTGCGGCTCTCTCCCCCACCAAACCTCCCCCCGCTGGGTGGAGGAGCTTTATAGTCCCCACACCCAGCGAGGAAGGGTTAGGTGCTTGATTTATTCAGACTGCTTGACCATCATCCGGATCTATTAAATGAATTGAGATAAATCGAAAGGAGTAACAGATTATGGCCGTTCAACCGAAAACTGCAAAAAAACTTTCTACCACCAACACAAAACAGGAAATGCTGGACAGCTACAACGATCTTTTGTCTCAGTTGGAAGAAAAGCGAGAAAGCGAGGCTACGCCGGAACAGAAAATTGTCGAGAAGGCTGTTAAACAGGTCGTTGCCGTCGCCGACGGACTGACTACGGATTCTATTCTCAGTACCATCAGTGGCTTAAAAGCAGAAGTAGGCAAGGTTTTAACAAATCTGTCCGACCGTTTGGAACAGGAGTCCGGGCGTTATGAGGCGGTCAAGAAGGCCATTATTGAAAAGGATAAAGAGCTGGCTGAAATCTACGAGATCCAGAGAGCGGCTTCATCGCTTTCCGCGTTGATTGAGGCTCAGAATCTTAAAAAAGAACAGTTTGAGGCAGACATGGCCGCGCGCAAGGAGGCTCTGTCCAGTGAGATTGAAGAGACTCGCCTCGAGTGGCAGAAGGAGAGGGCACAGCGTAGCGCGGATTTGAAGGAGCAGGATGCCGCTGACGCGAAAAAACGTGCCCGTGAAAAAGAGGAGTACGATTACAATCTCCAACGCGAGCGGCAGACGGTAAAGGATGCTTTTGAGAAGGAAAAAGCCGGGCTTAAAGAGGAAAAGGAGCGGCTTGAGCGGGAAATTGCACTTCGTCGCGAACAGAGTGACCGGGAATTTGTGGAACGTGAACAGGCAATCTCACGCCAGGAAGAAGAACTGGCTGAACTTCGTGCCCGAGTTACCGCGTATCCCAAAGAGTTGGAAGCCACGGTTGCCCGTGAGGTCAAGCTGGCGGTGGATAAGGTGCAGACGGAAGCTAAATTCAAGCTGGAACTGCTGCAGAAGGCGTTTGAAGGAGAGCGGAATGTTTTTGAATCAAAAATCATCTCTCTTGATTCATTAGTTAAGGATCAGGCAGCTCGTATTCTGAATCTTGGTGAGCAGGTGGAAAAATCATACGTCCAGGTTCAAGCTATTGCGGTCAAGGCGGTTGAAGGTTCGGCGTCCAAGCCGGTGATGTTTTCAGTTCCTCAGCAGAAGCAGGGGGAGTAGTTGGAAGGGGTGTAATGATATCAAAGAGATCATTACACCCACATTTTATGATACTTGGGATCAATCCGCCACGGCTTCGCAAAATAGTATCCAAAAGCAGATTCCACCGCCGAATGTTTGACAACATCAATTCCTTCGGCTGCTAACAAAGCTTTGGCAGCATAGAACATGGCGTAATAAATCTTGCCGGCTGAATCCGGAGCATGGCCTTGTCCATTCAGATCCTCTGCTCAATAAGAGCATGATCTGCCTTGTCCAGATAACGTCTGATTTAGTCGGTCATATTGTAATCCCCTCGCGCTCAATAGCCCGGTAATAGGAATATCCTTTGGCAGAAGCACCACGAAACTTCTCTTCGCTAAAAACCTTCAGCGATATTATGGGTTTGAAATCGTGATCCCACATCAGGTTATATGCTATCTCGTCAAGCTTGTGTTCCAAGTCAGGGCTATGTTCATCAACCAGTGCCACCAGATCGAGATCTGAATCTTGTCCAGCATCGCCCCGTGCACGTGAGCCATACATAATCATCTGCCTGATATGAAAAACTATATCCGTCGGCAAGCGCCGCTTGAATTCTTCGATGAGCAACCTGTCCTGTTCACCCATTGTGGTCTCCTGTTCTTATATTTTTTCCGAATTATCTGCAGCTCAAGTCTTTGAATACCGACTGCGCAAGTTTATATGTATCCGGTGCCCCCTCCTTCAACATTAGACCCAGACAGCTCTGTACTTCATCAGGCGATGAGTGGTTTACGGTTATCGCAATCCCTTCGTTTTTTGCCTTTAGTCCCTTTGAGTTACCCGCTCAATCTGGCTGTTTGTTGTCTCATATTTCACCAGAAAATCCAGATCACTCCTTGGTAAGCCCCCCCTGGTGTATGATATCGTCTTTGTGTTCAATCCCGGCAGCGACTTCTAGCTGTTTTTTAAATTCTTCTTTAGATGGCAGATAGAGTTGATACTTTGATGCGAAGATGTTTGAGTCTTTAGGCAGGGTTACTTCGACTAAAGCATCGTTTTTGCGGTGACACAGCACAATTCCGATAGTGGGAAGCTCGTCATCTGTTTTGACAAAGCGGTCAAAGTAGTTGACATACATCTGCATCTGCCCCAAATCCTGATGGGTCAATTTGTCGCGTTTGAGATCAATAAGGACATAGCATCGCAGCAGACGGTTGTAAAATACCAGATCCACATAGAAATGATCATTATCAAAGGTGAAGCGTTTCTGCCGTGCTTCAAACAGAAACCCTTTTCCTAATTCCAGCAGGAAGTGTTCCAACTTGTCAATGATAGCGGTTTCCAGTTCGTGTTCTGAATAACCACTTTTTTCATCTAAATCCAAAAATTCAAGTACATATGGATTTTTTACAACATCAGAAGGCTTCTCAATAACAAGTCCCTTTTGCGAGAGCTTCTTTACCCCTGCTTTGTCACGACTTAATGTCAATCGTTCATAAAGTGATGAGGCAATCTGGCGCTCCAGTTCACGGGTTCCCCAACTGTTTTCATACGCTTCAATTTCGTAGAAGCGGCGTTCGTCTGGGTTTGAAATGGTAAGCAGCGAGACATAGTGTGTCCAGCCAAGAACAAATCGTTTTGCCAATTCGGCAGACACTGCCTGCAAAATATTGAGATCATCTAAAAAAGCCGTCCAAGATTCAACAGAGTGTATCTGACTATTTTTTTGACCCGAGCTTTGTTCAAAAGATTGGTCAGGCAGTGCCTGACCAATCTCCTTGTAGGTGGTATAAAAAATTCGACATTGCTTGAGATTAGTTGAAGAAACCCCTTTCATGCCGATATTTCTGAGCTCTTCCGACAAACGCTTTATAAGGAGTTTTCCATACAATACTGTACGGTCGGCACTGCCCTGTTCAAACTCTACAATGTAGTAGCCGAACAGCCAGTTTCTAATCACCAGAGCAATATCTACGGATCGGGCGGCTCGTTTTTGCAACTCCAGGTGAGTACCTTGAAAAAGAGTCAGTAGCTGTTCGAATTTCATATTCGTTCCTTCTTAAATTACCGGACTGGAGCTACGTCATAACTCCGATTTCCGAACGTTCGGAAATGACTTAACTATATGGATTTACAATACGCGCCCTCAAAAAAACCTCAAATATTTCACCCCTCAGCATTCAGATATTTCTTCAACTGACCAGAATTGAGGAGATCATATCCATAACTCACGGATACGGTTTGAACAGAAGCTGTAACGGCCCTGAGCTGCGATACCTCGGTTGGTCAGAGTCCATAAACTCACACAGAAAATCAAGGTCGCTATCCGGAGTAGGGATGCCGGAAGCGTACGCACCGAAAAGGATTATCTTCTCAGGGCTATTGCTTTTGCTACTCCCTCAATGGTTTCCGAAGCGATCGGCTCGCCTTGTATTTGCTGTTTCAAGCTTACTGCTGCCAATTTACACACCTCTACCCTGTACTCAGATTTTACTGGTCCGACTCAACAACACGCGCCACGCTGCCACCACATTTTTTGCAAGCACCACTTAACAAAAGAGAGTTACCGCACATTTTCCCGCCATGAAGTCGTATGATTGTAACCGTCCGGCATTGTCCACACCAGACATTGCCAATGAGTTCTTTTTGCCCACCTACCGAAATTTGTTGCCAACGTTTTTTTGCATCGGAAGAAAATACCGGCATCTGTATGACATTATTTCGTTTTTCAGTTTCATCGTTATTCACGTTTTTCCCTCAACTTGGTTGGAACTGACCGGCTTTATACAAACCATCAGCCAAACAGTATATGACCTCTGCATGCGCTAAAGATCGTCATCCCGTTTATTACTGTGCAGGTCAGGAAGTGCGGAGCTTTGTTGTCATAAATATGGTAGCGACTTCACCCCATGTTTTCCTCCTGTTTGATACTTGGCGCAGCGCGCCTAAACTGCATTCCCACGCAGCGCGCTCATCGTTATACACAAGTTTGCAGACATTCCTGGGAACACGGACATCCTGTCCGTATTCAAGCGGGTGTATCGCCTGAATCACTTTTGATGTCAAAAATTTATTTGGACAAAAAACCACCCGAATGCGGACATGATGTCCGCGCTCCCAGGAAAAGCCATCATATAAGTAAGTCTATTACAGACTTATGAGCCTGTTGCAAAAAGATTGTCTTCCCGGAAGGCTTCTATCCGGGATCCAGATTTTCAGGCAGTTAGATACTGTATTCCGGCCAAAAACATGCCGGAATGACAGAATTTAATACTTTTGAAAGAACCTCAGACTTATGTATAACGATGAGCGCAGCGCGTGGGAACGAGAGGGAAATTCAGCTATCCCCTACGCTTTTCTCAACCATTGCAGAACCTCACTGAGTACCTCTTTTGGACTATGGCAACGCCTTTCAATCTCCTGGGTGTCTTGACCTGGCGCCACCCAGTAATTATTACTGCCAAGAGATTGGGTAACAATTGTTAGTCGATCAGTAGATTTGCACACTGCCATAGCTAACGGGACAATTTGGTCTGCCAGTGAAAAGCAGTGCCGGATTTCCTGAATCTGATCAGCAAGTACACCTGCATCAATGCGAAAACCACCCCAACAAAGTTGTAAGAACATGCGCAAGGGGCCTAACACAAGGAATTAATGTATCGTATTCAGCGCCATAATAATCTTCATCCTTGTAAGTAAGATATCCAAGCCATTGAGAATAAATGATATTAACCGGTTTTATTTCTTTATAAAAGTTGATGGTCTTGATATGTGACATCTTGCCGAAATACAGGTAAGCAGAGGGGTTTGCATGCAGCTCTTCTTTTGAAATTCGATGTTGATAAACCCGATTGCGGAAGTCTCCAAAAAAATCCGGATTATCTTTTAACTTCTCGTGTTGGCTGTAAGAGAGTTTGACCTTTATCTGGTCCCACTCCATAGCCGGTATGTTTTTTGATATCAGTTTGAGCTGTTCAAGAACCCAAGCGGTGTAGATGTCGAGTACCAAAGTCTTACCGGCGCGCTTGCACGCACGGAAGGCCGACACTATCCTGTCAATGTTCTGTGAAGATGAGATGAGAAAAGTTATATTCTCCTGCCCTTTGATTGTTTCGTATATTTTATTTTCAACAGCGGCTTCTGTGGGAAAGTCGTCGTTGCATCGCTGGATCATTGTCCCCTCCATAAAGAGGAGGTCCATGTCCTTGAGTGGATTCTTGGTGATCGTGTCAAAGAGTACGGATTTTCTGCCATGTGCTCTGAAGTCCCCACTGTAGAATACCCTCTTCCCTTCGGCCTCGATCAAAAAAGCGTAAGCGTCAACGGCTGAGTGATCTACCAGATATGGAGTAATGGTGAAGTCACCGATGACAAAAGATTGCCAAGCTTTGAAATAGTGGATTTCGTTTTTCAGCAAATCATTTCCGAGTAGCATTCTGGTGGCATTTATCAGGTTCTTACTCAATTCCCCCATATAAACAGGAACATCAGGTTTAAGCGCCTCGATAAGGCCGAAATGATCCTGATGAGGGTGGCTGATAAGAACAGCATCCGGTTTCAGAGCAGCAACATCAATTTCCTTGCTGTTCTTGCTAAGCGGCAAACCGAGATCAAGTAGAATGCTGCTCTGTTCTGTGGAAAGTCTGATGCAAGTGCCTCCGATTTCATTGCTGCCTCTGTGAATAAGTATCTTCAACTGATCTCCTTCTCTTCAATGAGGGGGCATTTGATAGTTTTTCGCAGTTTTGTTCAACTCTTTGTTGACCACCCGCGCAGAGGATGTCAGACCGACCATAACGCACCAGTACATCCTGTTTGAGTTTGAGTTCAACAAAATTTTGCATTGTTCACCTCAACTTTTCGCCCACTCTACCACCAGACCTCCCCCAAATAGCGACCTACGTCAAATATATTTTCACTAAGCAGGAGTTGAAACTACTGATACCCGCGGCCCATCCTTGGTACTTCTCAAGTGATAGTCAATGATCATGCGCCTGTTGTCGGCAAACAGTTCCTGTTTTCTCCGCACCATTTTCATAAATGCAGCTTTCATTTGGCGGCGTTGCCAAAAGGGAATACCTGCAAACATCTCACTTACGCACTTTTCAAGCGTATCTGGCGGGAACAGTGCCGCGTTCCACGCTGCTGTTGCCAGCTTTAGCAGATTATTCAGTTCATCATCAGATTCTCCGTATTCCAGTAGAGGCTCCATAAAATCAAGCAGTACTACTGACATTTTATGCTCGTCACGATGCTCAAACTTCATAGGTCGTTTTTCTATAACGTCTTCAGGAAGTTTTGCAATGAGCGGATCAAACTTTTTCGGAATGCGCTGTTTCCTGATGGATTTTCGTTTGCTCATAACTCTCTGCTTTCACCGTATTGAGTCATAAAACTACAGAATTATGCACCGTTTTAATCAGTTCATTGGCAATGGCGGGGCTTTCAAGCCGCATGATACTTTCCTCCGCGCTGCCAAAGCTCAGCAGGTTGATACTTCCGTACCATACAATTTTCTGATCAGCCACTGCAAATTTCTGATGGATGTTTGGACGGAAAATCGTATGAATACCGGCATCGTGCAAGATAGCAGCAGTGCCTTGGAAGGCGACTTGATCTATTTCCCGGTAATCCTCTGCCGGTCTGGTTATCACGACAACCCGTATGCCGTTTCTCACCGCAATCTCGAGATGTTGCAGCATCTGCACAGTACGTCTACGGGTGACGAATGGGCTTACTATCAGAATCTCTCTCGTTGCCGCCATAATATCATTGTTGAACACCGGCATAAAGCTGCTGTTATCAAAAATAATATCTATTGAATCCGCAGCAACATTACCGCTTTTCGATTTATAGCCGATAGAGGCATAGCCATTAAGTCGCCTGCCGTACATTTTTTCCAGCATTTTAACGTGGATATCGACATAGTCGTAGATCTGCACCTCTTTTTTGTCCGCAAACAGCCGGTGAAGTCTCCCTGCATACTGTTGAATAGTCCCTTTCCACGATATCGGCATGGTCAGAAACAGTGTGTCAAGCCGGGGTTCATCGAAGCCTTCACCGATAAACTTGCCGGTAGCTACCAGCGATAATTGCCTGTCCGCAGAGGTATCAGATATGCGCTTGAAAATCTCGCCGGTTTCCTTTGTTCCCATCTTTCCCGTGAGTGAGATGACATCCGGGATTTTTTCACTCAAAGCTTTGGCAAGTAATTTAACATGAGCTGTTCTTTCTGTCAGGACAAGGCAACTTCTCCCCTGCTGATGGATGTTTACGACATCATCAATAATCAACTGATTGCGCATCTCATTGACAACAATCTCCGAGTAAAAGTCCTGAATGGTTAGTTCCTGTTCATTTCTGCCCAAGGGGGCACGCAGCGATGTGAATCGCGGGATTATGAAATGATCAAAGGGTCGCTTTTCCGCCTGCAGCTTGGCATCATCCCGGTATCGTATCGGACCGCACTGCATGAAAATTATCGGATGATGCCCATCCTTTCTTGTCGGCGTTGCGGTCAGGCCGTACACATACTTCGCAGATGCGGCTTTCAGAACCTGTTCAAAACTGGTGGCTGCGGCATGGTGGCACTCGTCAACGAGAATCATTCCGTAACTCTTAACACATTCGTTTACATCACCACTTTTGTTCAACGATTGCATTAGAGCGATATCGATTATTCCGGATAGAGTGTTTTTGCCGTTCCCCCGTTGACCGATTATCTCTCTGCTCTTCTTTCGTCCCCTCTTTTTTGGGTTTATTTCCGTTTCAGACAACGTTTCATTTATGGCGAGAAACTCCTGTAATCGTTTTTTCCATTGCGAGAGCAGCGTAACTTTGTCAACGATGATTAGGGTATTTACCTTGCGTTCGGCGATCAACCTGATTGCCAGCACCGTTTTGCCAAAAGCGGTCGTACCGGAGAGAACTCCGATGTCGTGCTCCAGCATCTTCTCCAGTGCCAACGGCTGCTCGTCCCGTAACGTGCCGTTGAATTGAACCGCTATCGTCCTGCCGCTATTCGTCTTATCCATGCAGGTGAAACTCACGCCCTGTTGTGCCAACAGCGCGTTCATCTCCTCTTCACAGCCCCTTGGCAGACAGAGATAGTCAGCAGAATCATCGGCGCAGCAGATAATTCTTGGCTTGTCGAATGTCGGCAGACGCATCGCCTGATGTTTGAAAAATTCAGGATTTTTAAACACCGCCAGACGTTTCAGGCGATTCAAAGCCCGCTGTGAAATGCCATTTTTCGGGATATACAGCATGTTTGCTTTGACGATCTCAACCTCTCGGGGAAAGTCACTGCGCTGTAAAGCCACCACCCTGGGGGCTTCCCACGGTTTTTGCAGTTCTTCATCATCTTGCTTTACCTCACCAAGTTCACTTCCCGGAGAAAGCTGTGCGGTCAGCGCTAGCACATCATCCGCAGACAGCTTTTGAATAGTGCCTAAAAATGCCCACTGGTCAGGATACGGTTCAAAATTTCTATCGACGAAAACGCTGTTACCGGCCAGCCGTGTTTCTCTCTGTAGTGGCAGCGCAATCAGGTTTCCCAACTTGCCTTTGGGCATGGTGTCCTGATTTGGGAAAAATCTGTCATAGGATTTGAAGGTGATTTCATGCCGTTCATTTGTGGCATGGGTAAGAAGAGAAGTGCCAAATCTTCTTGCCAGTGTAGCCGAAATGGGCGTTTCAAAAAAGAACCACGCATGCCCGCCATTGCCAGACCGCGAGCGCTCGACCACGATGGGTATACCGAAAGGAATGCAGATATCTTGCAGTGTCGAGACATCTTTTTGCCAATCGCCATCGTCAAAATCAATCGCCAGAAAACAGCAGGTTTCATCAAGAAGCATCGGATAAATCCCGACGACCATGTTTCCCAACAAATGTTTTTCTATGACACTTTCATCGAAAGGTGAATACGACTTATTGGCGCATGTAGAGCAGGCTACTTTCGGCTTGCCGCACAATCCCCGCTGCCATTCATTCAGGCAGACAGGCGAATAACCAGTCTTCTCATTTTTTTTACTGTCCCACCTTTTGGCATAGACATCATCTCGCCCTTTAAAGAGAGACATGAATAATCTGATTTTTTCAGCGGATGCTGAACGGTAAGAGATGCTATCGGAGGAGGATTCTGTCGCAGAGGGTTGAATGATGCTTTCCGGTTCGCGGGAAAGACAGGGTTCCTCTTGTTGCTGTAGTTCGGCATCACTCAGGTTTACCTTAAAGGCATTTAGCTCTTCTTTCAATAACCGGTTTTCAGCCAGAAAAAGCTGATATTTTGTTTCAAGCTTCTTGAATGAAATCAGGGTTTCATCTCTCACGCCAAAACTTCTTCCTTTGAATCAAGGTGACTATAATGAATGGCGTCCCCCAAAGGTTATGCCTCTAAGGTTTCTACACTCCGGCTTGTATTTTTTCCTCTCGGATCGGAAGATTAACAAGTGCCGCTAAAGATGCCAGGATAATGTCTGCGTACCACATCCAGAGGAAGTTGCCGTCGTGTGCCATGGCAAGCCCACCAAGCCATGCGCCTAAAAATCCACCAATCTGATGGGTAAGTAATGTTAGGCCAAAAAGCGTCGCCAAATACTGTATGCCAAACAGTTTCCCGACAAGACCGGCTGTTGGTGGCACCGTAGCAAGCCAGGTGAACCCGAGAGCCGCAGCAAAAATATAAAACGTCAAAGCGGTTTTGGGCGCCAGCAGGT
>Ga0247844_1007271_pt1 | contig 12711 bp, 7 predicted proteins | sample LaCtaG_FD_192421 | JGI IMG/M metagenome (GOLD analysis project Ga0247844, IMG submission 192421) | Freshwater microbial communities from meromictic Lake La Cruz, Castile-La Mancha, Spain - LaCruzMarch201714.5m_1 | ecosystem: Environmental > Aquatic > Freshwater > Lake | place: Spain: Castile-La... | reverse complement strand
GGCTTTGAAGCCAATCGGGTTTTACTGGTGGTGGATGGTGTTCGTATGAACAACGCCATTTACCGGGCAGGTCATTTGCAAAACCTGGTTACAACCGACCAGGGTTCTTTGGATCGGGTGGAGGTTTTGTTTGGGCCTGCCTCCAACGTGTACGGCAGTGATGCACTCGGCGGCGCCATTTGTTTGTATACCAAAAATCCGGTCTTATCCAAGGGTGGGTTTAAAACAACAGGCAGCGCGTTTACCCGCTATGGCAGTGTGAACAACGAAAAAACAGGTCATGTAGACTTCAGTTTAGCGGGTCGTCGCTTTGGTTCATTGACTTCCTTAACATTCAGTGATTTTGATGATTTGCGCATGGGGGAAAAAATCAATGGCGACAGTGCTTTTGGGCTGCGCAATTACTACATCGAACGCATTGGCGGCCGCGATTCTTTGGTGCGCAATTCCGATCCGTATGTACAGAAGTTTTCGGGTTACCAGCAATACGATCTGGTGCAAAAATTCCTGTTCAAACCGAGTGACCGGGTAAGTCATGGACTCAATATACAATACAGCACTTCTTCTGATATTCCGCGTTATGACCGCTTGACCGACCCAAGCGGCGCAGGGCTCAATTCGGCGAGCTGGTATTATGGTCCCCAAAAACGCTTGATGGGCGCTTACCAGTACAGTTTGCAGCAAGCAGGCTGGTTTGATCAATTGGATGCCAGTTTGAGTTATCAAAATATTGAAGAAAGTCGGCATACCCGCAATGTAAACCAGGCCAATATTACGCATCGGATCGAAAAACTGGATGTTTGGGGTTTGCTGGTTCAGGCGCGGAAAGCCTGGGGCAACAACACCTTAAATGTGGGTTTGGACGGACAATACAACGATGTAAACTCTAGCGCTACCCGGGAAAATGTAAATACCGGCATTATTCAATCGGGCAGCACCCGTTACCCCGATGGCGGCTCCCAATTGAGCACGGCAGCTTTGTTTGCCACCCACCGCTGGGCGCCTGCGGCAGACAGTAAATGGTTGTTCAGCGAGGGGGTTCGTGTGGGATTTGCAAGTTTAAACGCAAAATTTATAGACCAAACGTTTTTCAAATTTCCGTTTTCGGAGTCCAAACAGTCCAATCCGGTGGTATCGGGCAGTATTGGCGTAGTTTATGATCCGATGGCGCAAAGTGGCTGGCGGCTGGCCTTCAATGCAGCCAGTGGTTATCGGGTACCCAATGTGGATGATCTTGCCAAGGTATTTGACTCGGGTAACGGCACCTTGGTTGTGCCCAATACCGATTTAAAGCCCGAGCGAAGTTACAGTTTGGATGTGAACGTGACCCACCACTGGAACGACCGCCTGCACTGGGAAAATGTGTTGTGGGCAACTTTTTTGCGCAATGCGATTGTGACCGATGTTTTCCAGTTGAATGGACAGGATTCCGCGTTGTACGACGGGATAAAAAGCCGGGTATTTGCGAGCCAGAACCAGCAGGAAGCGCGGCTTTGGGGCTTTTCGAGCAAATTGGAGGTAGATATTACCAGTACTTTAGCCGCTTATGGATCGGTTAATTACACCAGAGGGCGGGTACAATTAGAAACTGGCGGCGACAGTCCGTTGGATCATATCCCGCCTGTGTATGGTCGTTTGGGATTGCGGTACCATACTAGCCGGTTTAATGTAGAAGCATTTACCTTATTTAACGGTAAAAAAGACATCAAGGATTATTTGTTGAATGGGGAAGACAATGAGCAGTATGCGCCAGCAACGGGCATGCCGGCCTGGCAGACGTATAATTTGCGTGGAGCAGTGCATTTTGGGCAACATTTTACCTTGCAGGCGGGTATTGATAATTTGCTTGATTTGCAGTATCGGACCTTTTCTTCCGGGATCAATGCGCCGGGACGCAATTTGTTTTTCACCTTACGGCTTCGTTGGTAGCGGGGTTTGGCTAAATTTGCCACCAAAGAAACCTTATGCGCAAAATATTACCTACTGTTGAAGCCCTTGTTGCCGGTATTCTTGCCGGCAACAGGGTGCTTTTAGCGCAAGCCATTACGCTGGTGGAAAGCACCCGACCCGAACATATTGCGCTGGCACAGGAAGTGATCGGGCAATTGGCGGCGCAACAGGAACCTGCGAAATCAACCCTGCGTATTGGTATCACGGGTGCTCCGGGTAGCGGAAAAAGCACGTTTATTGAAGCCTTGGGCATGCATTTGGTAGAAAACGGGCATAAAGTGGCGGTTTTGGCCATTGATCCCTCCAGTTCTTTGCGGCATGGCAGCATTTTGGGCGATAAAACGCGGATGGAGCGTTTGTCGGCCCAGGATCGGGCATTTATCCGGCCTTCCCCGGCAGGCGATGCGCTGGGCGGCGTGGCGCGCAAAACCCGGGAAACCATTTTTTTGGTAGAGGCTGCAGGGTATGATACCATCCTGATCGAAACCGTGGGGGTGGGCCAATCTGAAATCGCGGTGCACAGCATGACCGATTTGTTTTTACTCCTGCTCCTGCCCGGTGCGGGCGATGAATTGCAAGGCATCAAAAGAGGCATCGTAGAAATGGCCGATCTATTGGTCGTAAACAAAGCCGATGGCGATCGGGTGCCCTTGGCCAACCAGGCGCGGATGCATTACCTCAACGCCCTGCATTTATTTCCAGCCAAAACAAGCACCTGGATTCCGCAAGTCTTGCCCTGCAGTGCTCAAAGCGGCGAAGGAATTTTGAAGATATGGGAAACGATCATGCTTTATGCCGAGCACACCCGACAAAATGGATTTTTTGATGAAAATAGAAGTCAGCAAGCCTTGTTTTGGCTAAAAGAAACCCTGCAAGCCGCATTAATGCATCAGTTTTATACCCACCCAGCCGTAAAGAATCTGCTACAGCAACTAGAGCCAAATGTCGTTGCCGGGAAAGTATCTCCCTTTGCGGCAGCCGAAGCGATCCTCAAAGTTTGGGATAAATAACCGTTATGCTAACATTGCGCTACATACCCATTGTATTTTTTGGCTACATGTGCAAATGTTAATTTACCGACATACCGCTTTTTTGTTCCACGTGCTTAAACAAAACTGCACTATATTTGTATTTTAATCCTTTAATCCGCATTTGAACACGCCTTGTTTGTTGTTGGTTCCCGCCTCTTAGCAGCTGCTATGGTTTGTTCTGCTGAAAATCCGTCCTTCAGAGCAAATTCGATTATCCTAACACATGGAACCATTATCGAAATGAAAAAACTGTTTTCCTTCTGCTTGCTCCTTACTGCACTGGTACTTATTCCATTTGCCTGTAAGGATAAAGATTTCAATCCCGCCGTCCCGCGTTCGCAAAAAAACAAGGCGACTGATTATGCCGCATCCCTTGCCTACGATTGGGTAAATATGACCCACGAGATGGTAAAGGCCAACAGTCTTTTTGGCCCCAATGCTGCCCGCGCATTTGCTTATGTGGGCTTAAGTCTTTGGGAGGCAGTATATAATGGTGTTCCGGAAGCAAAAAGTATGGCCTCCCAGATACAGGATTATGCTGAAGCGGCGGTCATTGATGTAAACCAGGAATATGATTGGGGTATCGTACTTTCGGCGGTAATGCGCGAAGTAATGCCGGAAGCCATCGACAACATCACCAATACGCAACGCAACCAGATTAAATCGCTGGCTGATTTGCAGGAAAATACCATGATGGAAAAGGGCTTGTTAGAATCTACTCGCGAGGATTCGAAAGACCTGGGTAAACGCATCGGGCAAAAAATCGTGCAGCGTATGAAAATTGATGGCCGCGATATTATCCGGAACATCATTCCTTCTGTGCCGCTACGTGATGATGAATACAAATGGTATTACGATAAAAATGCCAACCCGAATTTCAATCCGATTGAACCTTTATGGGGTACGTTGCGTACGTTTGTGATTGATAATTCGCAAGCTTGTGAGGCCGATGCACCGTACATTTATTCCGAATTGAGCAACAGTCCGTTTTACCTGGAGGCTAAAGAAGTAGAATCAATTCCAGGCACCGACGAGCAGAAACGGATTGCCTATCATTGGGAAAATGGCCCCGGACGTACTAGTGGCGATGCGGGTCACTGGATAAATATTACCACCCAACTGTTGGAAACACGGAGCAGCAACCTGGCCGATTGCGCCAAGGCCTACTGTCTTGCCGGCCTGACTGCAGCGGATGCCTTTAGTGCCGTTTGGTACCTAAAATACAAATATTACCTGCTGCGGCCGGTTACGTATATCAATGAGATTATCAATCCAAGTTGGAAACCGCTGATCTCCACCCCGCCTTCGCCCGAATACATATCCGGATCGGCTGTATTGGGTGGCGCAGAACCAATTGTATTGTCTAGTATTTTTGGCAATGTAGGATTTACGGACCGCACCCAACTGGGCACGGCTTTGTACACACCCTACAACCCACCGCCCAATGCGCCCTATATTTTGCCCGAACGCAATTTTAGTTCACTCACCAAAGCGGGAGAGGAAGCGGCTGAAAGTCTCATTATTGGTGGTGTTCAGTTTCGCCGGGCAAGTGCCCAGGGTTTGATTTCGGGCCGATGTATTGGCAGCAGTGTTTTATCCAGGCTGAATTTTGGGTATTAGTACGAAAAAAAGGGACAGTATGTGATTTTTTATGAATCTTTGAGATTCAAAATCAACTACTTGCGCGCTTATGCACGATCCGCAATTTCCACATCTTTTTACCCCGTTGGATCTGGGGTTCACCACCTTGAAAAATCGGGTGTTGATGGGATCCATGCACACGGGTTTGGAAGAAACCAAGGACCATTTTCAACGGCTATCGGCCTATTTTGCCGCCCGCGCCAAGGGTGGTGTTGGCTTGATCGTAACCGGTGGCATTGCGCCCAATCGCCGGGGCTGGCTGGTGCCTTTCGGGGCCAAACTCAGTACCCACGCCGAAGCCAAACGACACCAGCGTGTTACATCCGCTGTGCACGATGAAGGTGGTAAAATTTGTATGCAAATACTGCATGCCGGCCGGTATTCCATGCATCCTTTGTTGGTCGCGCCTTCATCCATTCGGGCACATATTTCGCCGTTCAAGCCATTTCAAATGTCGCCACGCCTGATTCGGGCTACCATCCGCGATTTTGCCCAAACTGCCGTTCTGGCACGGGAAGCGGGGTACGACGGTGTGGAAATTATGGGCAGTGAAGGGTATTTGATCAATCAATTTATTGCACCGCGTACCAACAAACGCAGCGACGACTGGGGCGGCACCTTTGAAAACCGCATCCGTTTTCCGCTGGAAATTATGCAGGCGGTACGGGCAAAAGTAGGCCCTGATTTTATCGTGATTTTCCGGGTTTCCATGCTCGATCTGGTGGAGCAAGGCAGTACCTGGGAAGAAGTGGAAGCACTTGCCCTGGCCATTGAAGCCGCTGGAGCAACGATGATTAATACCGGCATCGGGTGGCATGAAGCCCGGATCCCTACCATTGCTACCATGGTTCCGCGGGGAGCGTATGCGTGGGTAACCCAACGCCTGATGGGCAAATTGCACATTCCGCTTATTACCACCAACCGCATCAATACGCCCGAAACCGCGGAACAGATCCTGCGCGACGGCTTTGCGGATATGGTGTCGATGGCACGCCCGTTTTTGGCCGATCCCGATTTTATGAACAAAGCCGCTCGCGGCCAAAGCAATGCCATCAATACTTGCATTGCCTGCAACCAGGCTTGTTTGGATCAAATTTTTAAAGGAAAAGAAGCCTCTTGTCTGGTGAATCCGCGTGCCTGCCGGGAAACGATTTTCCCAGCACCACCCGAAACAATCCCCGCACCCAATGGCAAAAAAGTTGCCGTGGTGGGGGCGGGTCCTGCGGGTTTATCCTGCGCGACCGAATTGGCGCAATTGGGCATTGAAGTGCATTTATATGAAGCATCCAGCCAAATTGGCGGCCAGTTCAACATGGCCAAACAGATACCCGGCAAAGAAGAATTTTACGAAACCTTGCGCTATTTTGAGGTTTTATTGGATAAAACAGGGGTAAATATTCATTTAAATACAAAAATACAGGCCGAAGACCTGCTTGCACAAAAGTTTGATGCGGTGGTGCTGGCAACGGGTATTACCCCGCGTACGCCCCACATTGAAGGCATTAACCACCCCAAAGTACTTTCCTATATTGAAGTGCTGTTGCAGGGAAAACCGGTGGGTGAAAACGTTGCGGTGATTGGTGCGGGCGGTATTGCCTTTGATGTATCTACGTTTTTGATGCACCGCCATTCAAGCGCCGATCCGATTGACGATTATCGCACCGCGTGGGGCATTGACCCAAATTATGCACAACGAGGAGGACTGGCGCTTGCACACACTGTAGGAACGGGCCGCAAAATTTGGATACTTCAGCGCTCGAAAGGGAAAGTGGGCGATCGTTTGGGCAAAACCACCGGTTGGGCGCATCGACTCAGCCTTAAAAATCAAGGCGTCAAGATGCTTTCCGAAGTGCAGTACCTTAAAATAGACGATGCCGGCTTGCATATCACGGTCAAAGGCGAAGCGCAATTGTTGCCAGTAGACCATGTAATTATATGCGCTGGACAAGAACCCTTGCGGGCTTTACAAGCGCCGCTTCAGCAGGCGGGTATACCCGTACACTTGATCGGGGGCGCCAAAGAAGCCACCGAACTGGACGCCAAACGTGCCATTGAAGAAGGTCTGCGGATTGCGCTGGAAATTAATCAATAATTACGGAATCCACTCAAAATCGGCTGCTTTTGGGGCCGATTTAAACATATCCGCGATGATTTGGGGCGGTAGTGTGAGTTTGCGCAATTGGGTATCCAGCCAGGCACCGTCGATGTGCATGGTGGCGCATAAGGTGTCACCTCCTTTGATCAATTCGTGCCGAAACGAAAAACGGCTGAAGTCTTTCCGCAATTTGGTCACCGCAAGGTTGATCGTAAGTGTATCGCCCAGGCGTACTTCTTTCCTGAAAATGGCTTCTTCCCGGAAAATGATAGGCCCAACATGCAATTGCTCCATCGTGCTTAAGGTTAACCCTTGCGCTTCCAGGTAGGCAATGCGGCAGGTAGCGCCAAAATCGTAATATACCGAGTGGCGCAGATGAAAATTGGGGTCCAAATCGGCCCAGCGCAAGGAAACAGGTATTTGAAACATACTTACTTTTTTTTCCAGATCATTTCAAAATCATTCATAAAGAAGCCGTTGCCAATGTCGACATCCATGCAATGATGTATGGTAAACCCGATTTTAAAATAAAAATTTATGCTTTTATAGTTTTTTCGGTTGACGGCCAGCCGTACTTCCTGCAAATCAGGGTATTGCAACAACAATTGTTGAAAAGCCTGCGCGCCCAGCCCTTTGCCTTGTTGCGCCCCGTCTAAATAATATTTGTGGATAAAATACGCACCGGGGCCTTTTGGACTCATGGAAATGTATCCGAGTGGCTCAGTTTGCTCGTCCGTAAAAACAAGGTGAAATGCCTGCCCTTCCGCCATTTGCTGTACCAAAGCCGGTTCGGAATAGCCGCGTTCGAGCATAAACTCAATTTGTGCAGGGGTCACAATATCCGGATAATGCGCCCACCAGATTCGGTGCGCAAGGGCATGGATGGTGGGCGCATCGGCCGGGGTAGCAAGTCGTAAATGAACCAAAACGAGGTTATTTTTTGGCATTCAAAAGTTGTAATACCTGTTTGGTGATATCCAGGCTATCGTTGGCCAACAAAATTTGACCGCCGCGGGTGTACGATAAAATATAGTCGTAACCGATCTGGCTTTGTAATTCTTTCAATTTTACCTCTACATTGGCGTACAAATCATTGATCGCCTTTTTCTGATCTTCTCCCAACTGACGTTCTAAGCGTCCGGCTTCCTCCGCCAATTTTATGCGACGTGCTTCCAGTTGTTCCGCTTCTTTTTCAAGGTCGGCGCGCGGGAAGTTGCCTGTTTGTGCCTTTTCCTGCAGTTTCATAAAATCGTTCTGCAAGGACTCCTGCTTAGATTGCATGCTATTTTCAGCGCTCGCCAAACGCTGGTTCAACGCTGCTTTTTGGGTTTTCAACCATTCATATTGCGCATCGAGGGTATCGGCATTTACATACGCGATTTTGACACCGGCACCTTGTATTGAAGTGGGTGCTATGATAGCCGCTGCCGGTGTTGCAGGCTTTTTAAATTGCAGGTAAAACAAAATGGCCACCGCCACCGTCAATACCACATTGAATATCAAAGAAATATTCTTCATAAAGGAAATTTGTGAAAGAAATTAGGAGTGTGCAAAAAATACAACTCCAGTTAAGGTGAAAAAAAGCGCACAAAGGTAGTGAAAAGCAACAGGATCAGCACTTTGTTTGCTTGAGGCAAAATTAGGTGCTTCGTTCGATAATGCAAGTGCTGGTGTGCGCGTTTTACGCCCGGTGTTGCAGAAGATTACCTGTCGTAAATTACGGACTTACCCCGCAAATTGTTGTAACTTGCAGCCCGCTTAACTTTTTTCATACTGATTTGAAACACTTCCTGCCACATTTCATTCAGGAAAATTACCGTCACGGTATTTTTACGGGCCAGCTTCAGGCCTGCACGATGTTTGTCGACCTCAGCGGCTTTACCCGTCTGACCGAAAAACTCATGCAAAAAGGTCCTGAAGGCGCTGAAGAATTGTCTGTAGCCCTCAACTTTATATTCCAGCCCACGGTGGCCTTGGTGTATGAGCAGGGCGGTTTTATTCCTTATTTCGCAGGCGATAGTTTTACCGCCATTTTCCCTTCTGGTTCCGATAACGCGGATACCGCGCACATGGTGCAAATTGCCCTGAAGGTTATTCATACTGCACAGCTTACCCTTCGGCGTTTTGTGACGGCGCGGGAAGATGAAGATTCCATCCTTTCCCAACATCATATCGGCATCAAAATTGGGGTTTCCGAGGGATTGGTCGATTGGGGTATTGTAGGCGCCCGGCGCAAAGCCTTTTATTTTAAAGGCGATCCGATAGAAGGTTGTTCGCAGGCGCAGGTGCTCGCGGGAAGCCTCGAAATCGTGTGCGACGACCATTTTTTGCGCTTTTTGCAGCCTTTGGGCATTCGCTCGGAAATGGTCAAGGCGGGTTACCACCGATTGGACATTGAGGACAAAAATTTGCCGGAGGCCTTTTCGCACAACCTGACACGGGCCAATGCTGCAGTAAACCTGCACATACCCAACCCGGATCCGGTTATTATGGCCGATTTTTTGCCAGAAGAAGTATTCAATGCGGGCTTGACGGAAGAGTTCCGCAACGTGGTGAGCGTTTTTATTTCTTTTGAAGGTATTGATTCGCACGAAGGCCTTTCTCATTTTGCGAATGTTGTGTTGGATCAAAGCCAGAATTTTGGCGGTTATTTTAAAGAAATTGACTTTGGCGATAAAGGTGGCGTGATGTTTTGCCTGTTTGGCGCACCCGTTTCTTTTGAAAATAATACCGAACGGGCGCTTGAATATATTTCGGCGGTGCAGGAAGAATTGCGCGACCTGGAATTGCTTACCGGGGCCCGTTACCGGATTGGTATAACCTCGGGCATTGCCTTTACCGGTGTGATCGGGAGCAGCGAACGTTGTCAATATGCCGCTGTGGGTGCACGGGTCAACCTCGGTGCACGGCTCATGGCCCAGGCCAAATGGGGCCAGGTGATGGTCGACGAAAATGTGCAACGCAACCGAAATTTCAAATTTATATACCACGGCGAGCGCCCTTATAAAGGTTTTGAGCATCCGATTCCGACCTATTTATTGACGGGGAGAAACCTTGCGGGTCGGGCCAGTTTTTCGGGCGAGTATTTTGGTCGTCATACGGAATTGACAGTGCTTACCGATTTTGCCAGTTTGTTGCGGCAGGGGCAATTTGCCGGGGTAGCGTATGTATTTGGTGAAGCAGGGATTGGTAAAAGCCGGATGAGTTATGAGTTTCGCCGCAATTTGCGCGATAGCATGTCGGTGAGTTGGTTTAGTTGCCAAAGCGACCAAATTTTACGCAAGCCCTTCAATCCGTTTATTTATTTTCTGAAAAACTACTTTGATCAAAGTCCGGAAAATACCGCCGAAAGGAACCGGGAATTGTTTGAAAGTAATTTTTTGGAGCTCATTTACGACCTTACTGAAAGCCGCCACCGCGAAGCCGATGCGGTGCGCCGGGAAATATCGCGTACCCAAAGTGTATTGGCGGCCATGATTGGCATTCATTACCCGGGTTCTTTGTGGGAGCAACTGGATGCGCGCGGTCGCTACCAGAATGGCCTTGCCGCGATGGCGAATTTATTTGTGGCCGAATCCTTGTTCCAGCCCGCCGTGATCGAACTGGAGGATACACACTGGTACGACGATATGTCGAAAGAGTTTTTGGCGCAGTTTATTCGGCGTGCAAAAGGCTATCCGCTGCTCTTTTTGGCCACCAGCCGGTACGAAGACGATGGCAGCCGGGCCTTTATTTTTAAAGCCAATGTACTCGAAGAACTTGAAATCCCTTTCTGCGAGGTGGATTTGAATTTTTTGACACCGGAAGATATGCGTGCATTTGCCGAAACCCGTTTGGGCGGACGCTTGCATACCGATTTGTTTGATTTGTTGCAACGGATGACCCAGGGTAATCCGTTTTATGTAGAACAAATGGCTGACTATTTCAAAGAGGCCAATTTGCTCAAAACCACCGACGGCGTGCTGCAACTGAAAAATCAGGATATTCAAATTTCTGATTCGGTGAAAGAAATCATGATGGCGCGCATCGACCGGTTGAGTGGCCTGGTGAAAGAAACCGTAAAAGCGGCTGCCGTAATTGGCCGTGAATTTGAATTGCCCGTACTTTCGGCAGTCATGGCGCGGCAAGAGGAGTTCATCAGTAAAAATGGCGACCTCGATATGGTGTTGCGCGAGCAGATTCAAACGGCCGAAAAATGGCAGATTTGGCATGCGATGAACGAGTTGCGCTATATTTTCCGTCACTCGCTCCTGCGCGAGGCCGCGTATGACATGCAGTTGCGCACCCGCCTGCGGGAGTTGCACCAATTGATTGCGGAAGCCATCGAGCACCTTTACCCGAATTCAGAAGAACGTTTTGTTGACCTTGCCTTCCATTATGAACAAGCAGAGGTAGATAAAAAGACGAATAAATACCTGGAGAAAGCGGCGCGTTATTCGCAGCGCAACTTCCTGAACCGGCAAGCCATCAAGTTTTATGGCAAATTGATTGTCAATTTGCGGGAAGGGGATAAGAAAAACAAGAAACTCACCAAATTGCTGCTGCGCAAAGGGGCGGTACATGAGTTGGTGGGCAATTGGGAAGAGTGCGAAAAGGACTACCGCGATGCCCTGGATATGGCCAAAACGCTCAATGACTGGTATCTTATTGGACGCAGCAACCGCCGCCTGGGCCAATTGTTGATGTTGCAAGGCAATTATAATGAGGCCAAAAAACACCTCGATGTGGCAGGTACCGCTTTCGAACTCGCGAGCGACCAGGTGGGTATTGCCAAAACGTATGGCAACCTGGGCAATTTCTTTTTCCGGCAGGGCAGTTATGACGCCGCCAAAAGCTGGTTTGCAAAAGCCATTGAAATCAACCGCAGTGTGCATCGTGATGCCGAAAATGCCGCGATTGTTGCCAATTTAGGCCTGATTTATATGAATCAGGGCCACTACGATGAAGGGGTACGCTGGCTGGAAGAACAGTTGGATATTTCCGAACGGGCCAATGACAAACAAGGCCTGAATACCCTTTATACCAACCTCGGGATCATTTACCTGGAGAAAGGTGCGCTCGACAGTGCCTTGCTTTGCCTCGAAAAAGGGCTTACACTTTCGGAAGAACTGGGCAATAAGCTGTTTATGACCATATGCATTGGCAGTATTGGTTCGGTTTGGGAAAAGAAAGGCGATTACACCAAAGCGATGCAAAATTTTGAGCGCGACCTCGTGTTGTGCAAGGAATTGGGCGACAAACAAGGAACGGCCATCGCTTGTGGACTGATTGGCGATTTGCTTTCGGTTATTGGAACCTTTGACAGTGCCATCGATTATTTACAGCAAGCACTGGCGCTTTCCCGCGAGTTGAACTATAAAAAAGGCATTGCCAAAGCGCTTAATACCTTGGGTGATACCTGGTTTTATAAAGGAAACAGCCAAAAATCCATCAAGTATTACAACGAAGCCATTGAATATGCCCGCGAGATGGGTAATCGCTTGGTGTTGGGATATTCGCTGGTGGAAAAAGGCATTGTACACATGAATATGGGCGAGGTATCAACAGCCCGCCAACTCTTGGAAGAAGGCCGTGATATTGCGCTGGCTTTGGGTAATGCAGACTTGACTTTTGGCGCCAATATTTTGCGCGCACAGGTATTAATTTACGAAGGCAACAAACAGGAGGCGCTGCGCCAGTTGCAACAAATTCTGCTTATGGCGCGTACCGAACGGGAGGAAGCGGCCGTGCATTTTGAATTGCGCCGTATTGCAGAAAATCCTACCCCCAACCACATGCGGGCATTGACGCTTTATAGAAGCCTGCATGCCAAAACACCCCAGTATATATATAAGGTGCGGGTAGAGGAATTGGAGAAAGGCGCCCCGGTGGATGGCTTGCTTTAGCACCACCCACCGGAACGTATATAAAGATGCCTAACGAACGCAAACAAACGTACTGGTTTGGCGCGCACCGTTGCTTTGCACCAGTTGCAAACGGTACACACCTGCTGGC
>Ga0247844_1007267_pt1 | contig 12714 bp, 13 predicted proteins | sample LaCtaG_FD_192421 | JGI IMG/M metagenome (GOLD analysis project Ga0247844, IMG submission 192421) | Freshwater microbial communities from meromictic Lake La Cruz, Castile-La Mancha, Spain - LaCruzMarch201714.5m_1 | ecosystem: Environmental > Aquatic > Freshwater > Lake | place: Spain: Castile-La... | reverse complement strand
GGCTGTAGAGCAAAATCTAACAGTTTTATCCACCGTTTGACCATTGGTCAAAATTTGTTTCAGTCTAACGAATATTTTTATTGCAAAGAAAGAGGGTGTATGGTTGAAGTTCATTCACCATGAATGACCAACCTACACTAACTGATGTCTGTCCAAAAAATCCCCATACGCATCCGAATCTGCGTAGGCACTTTTGGATCACCTGTGCCAAGCCCGCCTCAGAAAATAAGTCTTTGCCTACGACCAACCTGATTGTCCGTAGGTGTCGCCATTGTGGTGCGGAGACTCCATTCACCCCAGCCACGCTGAACCCATGACACGGAAGCCTATAAAGATTATGCCCGAGGATTTAGAGTTCTGGAGCAAGACAACCGAACGCGATGTCTTCCGCAACGCCCACAAGGTTTGCAAGTCCCACCTCAACGCCGGACGCACCGTGACTATCGTCTGGCACTCGGCTCACCGGATAGTTGTTATACCTAACACTTCTCCCTCTCCCTTCCGTAAGCGCACAAGAAAAGTTTCCTGATTTTTAGATTGCAAAGAATAAGTCTATCAGTAAGGGTATCCATGCCCGTAAGTAGAGGGGCAACACAAACATGAACACCAAGAAATACCAGCAAGAGTTCGGCACATTGAGTGCCGCAGGCGTGGCGGTCATCGCCACAAGAACCCGTGAGCCGTTCCGGTGCATCAATGCACTTAGGGAATGGGCTTTCCTGAAAGACCTACCGTTTGGACTATGGAACGTCCGCGATGGGTGGAGTGAAGAACTGCCTACGGACGACGCTGACAAGTCGCCCGCAAAGGATGGAGTGGTTGACCCTTACAAGGCTCTGCTCAATATCTTGGACGTTTCCGGCAACGGAAAGAATGCCAAGAAGAAAGGAGTCTATGTGATGCACGCCCCGCACCACTGGCTCGGCAAGCATCCGGGAATCATCGAATGCCTTCGACACTATGTTCGTGACATGGGGGAGATGCCTCGGCTTCGGATTATCCTTGTCATGCCCGAGGGGGTCATCCTCCCAGACGACCTGAAGCATGACATCCCTATCCTTGACTTCGGTCTTCCTGACTTCGAGGAACGGAAAGAGATTTATGAGTATGTAATCGCAAGCTCGACCCCTGCCTCGCAGACCGTCCCCACTCTGTTCACTAAAAATCAGATCGAGACCGTAGTTGGCAGCGCGGGTGGGATGACGCAAATGGAAGCGGAGACCGCTTTCTCAAAAGCGGTGGTGCTCCAACGCCCTAACTGGCCTGACCTCATCTTCGATGATTTCAACCGAGTCGTGCTCGACGCGAAGACCGAGATCGTCAAGAACTCCGAGGTTCTCGAAATGATGGACTCCCTGCCCATCGAAGACGTTGGCGGTTTGGAGGACTACAAGGAGTGGATCAGTGTCGCCGCCAGATGCTTCGGTGCTGAGGCTCGTGCGGCGGGTGTCGATGCCCCTAAGGGTGTCGTGGTTGTCGGGAGTCCGGGAACTGGAAAGTCCCTCGTCGGCAAGGCGACTGGTGCTATCCTCCAAATGCCAATCGTAAAGTTCGATGTTAGTCGCCTGTTTGCTTCGCTGGTAGGTCAGTCCGAGGAACGGGCGCGGGGTGCAATCAAGATGCTGGAGGCACTTGCACCCTGTGTGGCATTCATTGACGAGATCGACAAGGGTCTTGGTGGTTCGCATAATGCGGGCGGCGACTCTGGGGTGAGCAAGCGCATCCTTGGAACCATCCTTACCGCCATGCAGGAGTCGAAGGCTCCGATCTTCTGGATCGCTTCGGCCAACCGAGTTGACGGCCTTCCTCCCGAACTTCTCCGCAAGGGTCGGTTCGATGAGGTTTTCGCTGTTCTTTCCCCGAACAAGGTCGAGCGTCTGGAGATTTTCAAGATTCACCTCAGGAAGCGTAAGCAGGACGTGAGCAATATCACAGACATGGAGGTTGCACTTGAAGCATCCCAAGGTTACGTCGGTGCTGAGATCGAGGCGGCATGTAAAGAGGCTGTGAAGCACGCCTTCGCCCACCAAGTCCCGATGACAGGACGGCTTCTGGCTGACCAGTTAGGCATGATGAAACCGCTGCGCGAAGCCTTCCCAGAGGACATCGAACGAATGGAGCAGTGGGCGCAGAACAATGCGAGGCTCGCCTCCCGTGTGATACCCGAGGAACTTCCCGTGGTGAGGAAGGCGCGGTTCGCAAACGCCGCCGTCGAAGCATTGAGGGCTGAGTTCTAACATCTAACTATTTACTACAGTGAAAGAACAGAACATCATCAGAACCAAGACCGGAAACGTAAACCTACTGAAGACATCCGCCAAGGCGTGCATCTTTCACTCCCCTAGGAAAGGGGGAGTGGGGAACACCGAGCAGTTCCTTGACAAGGCGGCTAGGAGTGCCATCACCGGAGGGATGGACAAGCCCGTGAACCGCGTTGGTCTCCCACAATACATGCAGTCTGTTCCGGGAACCGTTCCTGAGATCAGTGGACAGACCATCGTTCAATACTTCGCCATCGCTGAGGGCGAAATCCTCAAGATGTTCGTTCAGGTGAGGCTCGGGTGGGGGAAGCTCCCCAAGACTGGAAATGTGCTGCTCAGGGTGCGTGCAAACGCCGCCCACCAAGTCCTGAAGTTCGCCATGATAGACCACCCCGACGTAGCCTTCCATGAGGCGACTGTCGAGGGTCGGTTCGATGTCCTGACCGTCGAGGAAGCGGAGGCTTTCGGGGTTCACGTCCCCAAGGCTTTCCACTCTGGTTTTGAGAAGCACAACGTGGATCGGATATTGACCGAGCGGATTGTCCTCTGCGAGGAGTTAGCTCCCGCCACGAAGTTTGAACAGAAGACAATCTCCGATGGTGAGACCAGCAAGGTAGTCACCGTTAGGAAACGGCGGAGGGTTATTGAATGACCGATGGTCAAACTTGAACAAGAAAAGTATTGCAAAGATTCTCTAGCCTGATATGAATAAAGCTGTCCCATATGACACAGAAGACACGAACATATATAACAACACCAAAACATGAGCCATAGCGTAACATGCAAGACAGTGCCTTTGCGGAGCAAGTCCGCAATTAGGCAAGCCGTAGCCAACCTGATAGCCCGAGGCATCCGCGTCGAGTTGAGGGAAAATGCCAAGCCGAGAGGTTACTACCGGAACCAGATCAAGCGTCAACTGATTGACTTGATGGATACGGACGACAAGGAAGCAGCGCGGAAAGCGTCGGAGGGATTCATTTATAACGATGACCCCGATGTCTGCGACTTCGTGATTCACTGCCCCGACTCCCACTACGATGTCGGTCTTATTCGCCACGAGGACGGACACTATGTCCCCTACTTCGATAACTACGAGCACGGCGCACGCGACACCCCCGAGTTCCACACTGGCACTGAGAGTGGTGGGATCGTCAAGACCTTGGGGACGGGTAAAGCTGGACACGCTGGTCATTGGAACGGTCTCCGAGAATCCTCAGAGGTCGCCCTTCACTCAATCGGGAAGTTCCTTCAGGAGTACACGAAGGAGGCTACCATCGAAGCCGCTGTCGCCGCTGGTCATTTCGTGGATGGGGTGGAAGTTGACGACGAAGGAAACATGCACCTTACCCTTAGCGTCTAATTAACAATTCAACAATCAACATCTAACAAACTACCACAATGTCAGACCAGAAAATCAAAGTTAGTATCGACGTTATCGGAAAGCCTACCATCGAAGCCTTCGGCTTTACTGGAGGCTCCTGCAAGACGGCCACGCAGCCCATCATCGACGCACTCAGTCACCGAGGCGAAACCCTCAGTGAGGTCGAAAAGCCGGAGCTTCACATGAGCGAGGATATGTCCTCTGAGATGCACATGGGTAACTAACACTTTGGGAGGGATGCCGCTAGGGAAGTAATTCCCACAGACGCAAACGACACGGTGTCCCTCCCGATTCACTTTCAGCACGAACACTAACACTAACATGAGCACACTATCATTTCCTCAGTCACTCCGATCTCCGTATGACAAGCATGTCGTAGAGAGCAGTCCGAAGCCCAAGCAGGTCATCACCATTCGCCCCGATGGGTCGTTTGTTGGGCTGAAGCATGGCGCGGGTAAGGGTCTCGACCTCACAACCCTTGGACATTCCGAGGTTCGTCGGGTCACTCTGATCGAGTGGTCTGACCGTCTCCAACTCTGGATTATCCGTTGGAATGACCGCATGAGTAATGCCGTCTGGACAAGGGCGCACCTGAATCACGTTATTGGCTTAGAGGTTGCTATGGGGGAGGGCTTGGACGACTCCGTTGACCTCGTGAGGTGTTACGTCGGAAACGTCCCTTCTCTCGTCGAAACAGCCCTCCCCGATGGCTTGATTTACTTCGATGAATACGAGGTGGCGGTTCAGGCCGAGGTTGCTGTGATTCAGTATTACCAACGTCAACCTGACCAGAAGGCTTTCCTGTGACGAGTGGTGTCGTCGTTCGTGAAACAGGCGCGGAGGGTTTTGACACCCCCCGCGCCAAACACGAACAGAAACACCCCAAACACAGGGCGGCAACTCAACTTACTAATTTACACCACGAAGTCAAATGAAAAGAAGCATCTTGAAATACGATAGAAAGGCTCAACCGTTTAACTCCCCAGTTCTGTATCGTGACTGGTCTAGGATTCTTGACAGGCAATGGCTTCCCTACCTTAGCGGAAACGAGTTCGCGGTGGTGAGGTTTATTTTTGACCGGACGGCTGGCTGGGGTAAGGAATGGGAGAAGATACCGCTTCGCCATTTCACCGATGGGGTTATCGCCAAGGACGGACAAACTTACGGGAAGACTACTTTGTCTGATAAGACAGTTCGAACTATGCTATCCGCACTTACCGACAGAGGCGTAATCTTGTGTCGCCGCGAGGCCGGGGATTCCGCGAGTTATTCACTGAACTACGAATGGACACCCATTATGAAGATACCAAAAAGACTCAAGGAAAACGCCGAGAAGGAGCTTGCTACTCCGGTAAATTTTACCACACCACTCCGGCAAGATTTACCTAAACCTCCGGTAAATTTTACCGATCATAAGAGGGAAGAAAGAAAGAGCCTTCGGGAAAGGGAAGCTACCGCAATCGCTGACGCGATTACGGTGGAGTCCGGGACGAGGATAGAAACAAGGGAAGAACTGGAGGCTGGGATAGCCAAGGCGACTGCCGCCTCCCGATCACGCAGGGAACTGAAGAAACAGGAAGGCTACCACATGAGGGGCAAGGATGGCGGGTTTGTCCCTTCCGTGGAGGCGATGAGAAAGCTGTGGGTTGACCTTCACAACAAGCACTCTCCGCAAATCCCGCCTTCCGCCCTACCGGATAAGTCGATTCACATGCTCCGCTCCTATTGCCGCGAGTGGAACGGGAGGAACGTCGGCAAGGAGTGGGTCGATTTCCTCGAATGGGTCTTTGAGAATTGGTCTGGTATCTGCCGCACTTCCCTACGGTGGATGACCAGTAAGCCAGACGCTCCAATGCCCGCAATGGTCGCAAGCTCTAAGCTGAGAGTCCACCTTGAGAATGGTTGGCAGCACCGCGAGAAGATCGCCGCCATCTATGCACTGCCACCCCGTGAGCGCGAGATTCGTTTCCTGATGCTGGAGCGCGGGATCACCAAGGAGCACGCCGAGTCAATGGTTCGCACGAGAGCGCAGGCGACGGACGCTATGGCTGTTGTGGTTGCCGAGAGGGAGAATCTTGAGATCGAGAAGGCGCGGCTTGAAGGTGAGCGCATGGCTGATGCCAGAGCACGCCTAGCCCGCGATAAAGCCGACGTGATGAAGTCTAAGGTGAAGCGGAGACTTGACGCGATGAGTGACAACGAAGAGGATGAGTTGATAGTTTTAATTCACACCTCTCTCGGCAAGAGACGGAGGGAGAGTGGTGGTCTCACGGCTCGAAAGCCTACGCGCACTGACGTTGCTGAAGAGGCTCCACTCTCCTTCCCAGCTTGGGACGATTTAGACTAATAGGACAACACAATGACAAAAGGAAGAACAGACGAAGAGATCATCGACGCACTTAGGCTCGCAGGAGTCCCCGAGGCTTACCGCAAGCAGGACATCACGCTGGATTCATGTGGGGCGGTGGGGATGCGGCTTGCCCTGCTCATTCAAGGCAAGAAGCACCACGACCTGTTTTCTGGTGGTGCTCTGGAGATTGAGGGAACGTCCGTGAATCACCACAAGGCGTTCTATCTTTTTGTGAGGGCTATGGTGATCCGTAACCTTGCCGCAGCCGTGGTCTATGCCGAGGACTTGATAACTTCCCACATGACTGAGGAGACCGAGAAGACGCTGGCCGATTACTCAGTGATCGCCGTGGCGGGGATGACTCCCCATAATTGCAACCCATTCGGTAACAGCGCGGCTTCTGTCGAGTGGCGGTTGTCGAGGTGGTTAGACTCCGGGAGGGGTCTGATACTTTTGACCGATGGTCAAATTCATAATTGCGAAGTGTGGAGCAATAGGTTTCGCGCATTGATCGAAGATAGACAAATACAATACTAACAATGTCAGCAGGACTTAGATTTATACGATCCGTAATCGAGAGCGAGGCTCCTAAACTTCTCAGGAAGGCAAACCGTGACTGGTTCAAGGAGGAGGAACATCCTGCCTTTGATTTAGCCACTACTCACCTCAAGAACTACAACGCGCTTCCTTCCGTAACAATTATGGCTTCTGAGGGATGCCCGCTTCCCGCGCTTCCGGCACATAGTGGCGGCTCCGGGCCGATGTATTACTTAGATGTGCTTCGCAGGAGACATGCCTACTCCGCAGTCAATGAGCGACACCCTCAGCTTGTGGAGTGCATGAAGAACAAGGATTTCACCGGACTGATAGATACCCTTAGGGCAATGACGAGTGAGGCAGTCACTGTTCTGGATTCTCAGAACTACGTCACGCTGGGCGATGAACTAGCCAACGTGCTCGCTGATTATTATACCGCGAAATTCAATCCCGGACTTCAGGGAGTTCCCTTCGGGTGGGCTACCTTGGACAAGGTGACGAGTGGGGCGCAGGGTGGTGACTTGATCGTGGTAGCCGGAAGACCATCGTTAGGTAAGTCATGGATGCTTCTTTACATGGCGTGGATCGCACACAAGCACGGGAAGAAAGTGGGGCTTACGTCTATGGAGATGTCGCTCCTTCAAATCGCTAGGCGTTGGCTCGGTATGCACATGAAGATCAACCCCAACCTAATCAAGGAGGGTGAGTTGTCCACTATGGCGGAAAGCCGGATGATTGAGGTCGTTCAGCAGATCAGTGGCGGGATTCCTGTCCACCTTTTAGCAGGCGACATGAGCAAGAAGGTATCCGGTATCGAGAACATGCTTGACGAGTTCGACTGCGACATTCTCTTTGTTGACGCAGCCTATCTCCTCTCCCCTTCCGGCCAGAAGAAAGGATATGTTTCCCGCTGGGAATCCATCTCCGACGTGGTTAGGGAACTGAAGGCTTTGGCTCTTCGGGTCAACAAGCCCATCGTGATCTCCGTCCAGTTTAACCGCAACCAGACATCTAACACAAAGAAGGAACTTGATCTGTCGGACATCGCTGGCTCCGACTCAATCCCTCAGGACGCGAGCATAGTTCTTGGTTTGAGGAAAGGCCCGGCTCCAAATCAGAACTGCCAGAGAATTATCGACGTGATGAAGAACCGAGAGGGCGATACGCCGCAGTTCGCAACCTCCTTCTCGTTCTCACCAGTGGACTTCCGAGAGGTTCCTTTGATCCTGCCATCCTCCGAGGGCGGTGCTCCTCCCGGAGAGTCCTACGATTCTAACTGGATGACGTGAGGAGATAAGTATTGCAAAGAAAAACTAACCTTATACACTGGTCTAACATGAAGAGAAAGACACACGGTTCGCTGAACCTACTCATAGGCGACAACGCCAAGATTCTTGTGATCGTAGATGCTCCGCCGTCAAGGGCTTACGATCTTGGGGAGGTGATGAGCAACCCAGCCATGAAGCTCTTCGGCAAGCACATGAAGGCTTTGGGTTTCGGTGAGGAGGACTTCGCGTTCATCACTGCCTGCCCGCCTATACCCGAGGCTGCTCAACCGTCCGAGGCTAAGACAGGCGCGTGGATTGATTCGCATCATGCGTCATTCCTACTTGCCGTTGAGAAACTCATCCCCAACATGAAGGCGGTGGTGTGCATGGGTAAGTCTGGGAATCGGCAGCATTGCGGCAAGGCTACCTCGATTATGAAGGTGAGAGGAACACTATGCACCCGATCTGCGACCGGAGACCTTCCCGTGGTTCCTACGTTCGGTGCTGCTCATGTGATGACTAGGCCGGAGAACGAGGACACCTTTGAGTCAGACCTTCGTCTGCTCGGTGCTTTGCGCGAGTGCGGGTGGAGTATTGATGCCTACCGAAGCTCAGGCAACACCTCCGGCTATCAGTGGTGTCTCGACCTTCAGCCCGTGCTCGACTCAAAGCCGAAGGGTATCGCGGTTGACTGCGAGACCGTGGGACTTGACTGGCACAAGGAGGGGTTCCGCGTCCTGAATGTCAGTGTGACGACCGCCCAAGGGAATGCCTACGTCGTCCCTCTCGACGTGGAGTATTTCAACGACCCGAAAGTTCGCGGACACAACACGCCGTCCCAGGTTTTGACCATCGGTCAAGTTGAGAAGTTGAAGGGGCAACTCAGGACGCTCCTTTCCGACCCCGAGGTGAGCACTGTTGGACACAACCTTAAATATGATGTTCACTGCCTCAGAGCTATCGGTATCGACGTTACGAATTGGTATGCCGACACCATGCAACTTGCCTTCGCAGCCGACGATAACATGCAATCAAAGTCTCTGACCGAATGCACCCGTAGATGGGTTCCCGCGCTCGCCGGATACAGTGACCTGTTCGACGCTTACACCGACAAGGCGAACATGCAGACCGTCCCGCATGACGAGATGCTAGATTATGCTGGAGGTGACACCGATGCCACCTACCGACTCGCCAAGATACTTTTGAAGGAGGTGAAGCAGGACACCAAAAACTGGAACACGTTTCTGAAGGTTCAGATGCCTACGCTCCGCGCCTTTGTTGAGGTAGAAGAGAACGGGCTACATATTGATAGGGTGGCGTTGAGAAAGCTCGAAAAGGAGTTGACCATCAGAGAAGCTGCCCTTTATAGGGAGTTACTTCTGGACACCCCTCCGAAGATTCTTAGGAAGTATGAGGTTGAAGGTATGTCCTTTTCAAACCCAGGGCTTATCCGAGAGATTTTGTTCGGGAATGATGGCTTCCGCCTGAAGCCTCTTGTCTTTACCAAAACTACGAGGAAGCTGCCACCCGCCGAGAGGGTTCCATCCACGTCCGCCAAAGACCACCTGCCATTCTTCGATGAGCACCCGTTTGTCCAGAAGCTCATGGCTTACTCTAAGCTGACAAAGATGCGCGGGACATACGTCGGCACTGAGGGGCTGGACGTAGTGACCTCGATCCGTAGGAACGCTAACGGCACTCTTCCAGTCCACGTCAACAAACACCTGTTTGCCGCAGGGATAGTCCTCCCCAAGACAACGGCGTTCAGAAGCCTGACACAGTTGGAACTGTTCGATGACGAAACTGGTGCTCCAGTAGTTCCGCCTGCCGAGATTCAGGTGAAGAGTAACTTGACCTTAGCCGTAGATAAGTTCGGCAACGTCACCACGACCAAGAAGTCCTCCCCTTCCGGTTTCTACCATAACTTGCAGCATGGGGATGTACTGCACGCATCGTTCGCCCTTCACAACACAGTGACAGGGCGTACAAGTTCATTTTCCCCAAACCTCCAGAACATCCCTAAGCGTGGAGAGCTTGCCAAGGAGTTCCGAAAGATTTTTGTCCCACCAAAGGGGTATATCCTGTTAGAAGCCGACCTTTCTCAAGCCGAGATTCGTGTCGCCGCATGGATGGCAAACGACAAGGCACTGATAGATATATACAAGTCTGGCGGTGACGTTCACTCCGCGACCGCCGCCTCAACTATGGGGATCACCGAGAAGAAGTTCCTTCTTGGTCGTAAGTGCAAGACACTACTTATGGATGTCATGCACGACTGGCCTGGCGCAGGATCGTGGCTGAATACCTTCGGGAATAATGAGAGGAAGAAATTAACCGTTTCTGATTTCTGCGACTTCAAACGCTATCAAGCAAAGGCTATCAATTTTGGTTTCCTCTACGGTATGCGGGCTGCTGGGTTCAAGCGTTATGCGAAGACCGATTACGGTATCGACATGACCATTGAGGAGGCTGAGGAGATTCGCGCAAAGTTCTTCGAGAAATACTCAGGTCTTGCTGGGTGGCATAAAGGCATTGAGAAGTTCGTTCGCGCCAACCAATATGTCCGCGCCTTGCATGGAGCACTTAGGAGACTTCCTGGCATTAACTCCGACGATGACATGATCCAGATTTCTACGATACTTCAGGCTGTGAACGCTCCGGTGCAACGCTTCTCCTCCGACCTAGGTTTGATAGCCTTGCACAGGTTGGTTAGGGATGCGCCGAGGGATAAGATCAAGCCTATGGTTTTCATCCATGATGCTATTGTGGTGGCTGTCAGGGAGGATTACGTTCAGGAGGGCGCATCCGCTCTGAAGTTCTACATGGAGTCGCCGCCGCTGGAAGAGTGGTTCGGGATCGCGGCTCCGTTCCCTATCGTGTCCGACGTATCCACCGGGATGAACTTGGGGAGCATGTCTGAGATCGAAGGAATTGAGGCGAAGCAACCAGACTGGTATCGTTCGGGTGAGCAAGCAACCAATCCGAATCAGGGTGAGGCTTGGCGGAAGAAGAAACTTCGCGGAATCGTGATGTCTGATGCCCCTAATTGACGACCTCTTCCCATTTATACCAGGATGCCCCTCGGTGAAACTTGGGTGGCGTGTAAGGTAAACGGATGGGAATGATCCAGAAACGCCAGTGTGAGCGATCCTGGAGACACGGTTTTCAGTATCACTGTTAGATCAGTCCCGTTTTGACCATCGGTCAAATTTATTTTCTAACAGATGAAGATTTTTGTTGCAAAGGAAGAGGGTTCTTGTATGGTTCATCTGTCTGGAAGATGAAGAGTCCAAGACGTAACACAAACATAGAACAACACCATGTCCACTACCCCAACTCGTAAACGTGTCCGCGCAATCGAAGGCGGAAAAACCGCAGCCGCAGTTGAAGCACCTCTGGAGCTTCGCCGCTTGGCTGCTGACCACTATCGCGCAAATGAGGAGGCGAACGCCGCCGCCAATGTTGCGAAGAAAGCTCGCTCCGCGCTCTACGCCGGAATGAAGGAAAAGGGTCTTACCGATTTCTCCTTCGCTACCACAATTCACGGCAACCGTATCAACCTGACATCTAAGATTGATGCTGGTCGTTCTAGCACCGTGATTGATGTCGAGAAATTGTCTAAGCTGGTTGATGCCGAAACCTTCCTCAAGGTCGTGTCCGCTACTGTGACCGCAGTCACCACTCATTGTGGAACCGAGATTGTCCGTCAGTGCGGAGAGGTCAAAGTAGGAACCGAAAACGTATCGGTCAAACCCACCAAGTAAAGCATCGAGGCTCCCGTCAAGTGCATTCACCCGTGATTGCTAACTGCTCGAGAGCCTCGCCATCACACCTTCATGTGTAACGAAGAAATCATTGAAGCTCTGGTTGAGGGTATCTTGAATCCCGAGACCTACGGGCTGGCTCCCGAAGCTACCCCTAGGGCTACGCTCGCAGTCCACACCTGCCTTACCGATCCCGTATGCTCGTGCTCAACCTGCTCAACCGATCTGGAGTCGGTAGTGTGCCGCCAGACCCTAACAAGGATCGTCGAGGTTGCCGTGCTCAGCTCCCCCCTAGTGAAGAGTGAAATCCACGGATGGAAACACTGGTTGTCCGTTTATCGGAACGCTGTAGTTCTTGCTGAGACTGGATCGCTTCACACCTTCCCCGTTGACCTCAGTGATGAAGGGGTGTCGCCAGACTTAGATTTAACTGCCGTCATCATTCTCTTCGCCATGTTCCATGACTGCCGCAGGCACGATGAAGGTTATGACGTTACACACGGCATATACGGTGCTGAGGCTCTTTGGTCTTTGGTTGGAGATGTCCTGCCGGAGGCTACGGATGAGATCGGTGCTGCTATGTTTGCTTGCGCGGCTCATACTGTCGTTGATAGACCCAAGTTCGATCCTGCGTGGAGTGCCACGATCCACGAGCGCAAGCTGGCCGCAGGGATTTGTCTCGACGCGGATCGCATGGATTTGATTCGCCTTGGGATCATGCCTGATCCTTCCTACCTGAGCAACGGCGATACGACGCTTGAGGCTTTCCACAACCTTAAAAGCATGGGAGCATGGAGTCTATGAGTGACCCTAGTAATCTGTTCTACGGCGACTGCTGCGTGGTAGGAAACTACCGCCAGTTCCTTGTTCGTCCTCTTGTCGAACTCCCTGATGGAAATGTCCTGCCAGGCGTGTCGTTGGCTACCCGAGGATGCTGTTTGAATTTCGTGGCTAGTGAGTGCCACACTGGTTGGTTGCCCTTACTTTCGGGGTGCTCAGGTTTTATGATAAGGGAAGTCACCGAGGAAGTGTCAAAGCCATGAGCCAAATCATCATACCGCCAAAAGAAGGATGGGTAGAGAATACCGTCTATCTTGTCGATGTCAGTTTTAACCCCAATAACCCAGTCCACAGGTCTTTGTTTTTCACTGGG
>Ga0247844_1007259_pt1 | contig 12723 bp, 10 predicted proteins | sample LaCtaG_FD_192421 | JGI IMG/M metagenome (GOLD analysis project Ga0247844, IMG submission 192421) | Freshwater microbial communities from meromictic Lake La Cruz, Castile-La Mancha, Spain - LaCruzMarch201714.5m_1 | ecosystem: Environmental > Aquatic > Freshwater > Lake | place: Spain: Castile-La... | reverse complement strand
CTAAGATTTTCAAGAGCAGTTTCTGTATTTTTAAAATCATAGGAATGCCCGATAAGTAATCCTAGGGGTGTAACTGACACTGCCCCCTGATCAATCACTTCACAATCTGACTTTCCATTAAATTTTTCAAATCCTTCTAAATGTCCTGCAATCCAATAATAAGAACGATCTCTAGAATCAATGCGTTTATCAATTTGTTCCGAATATGTTCGAAATCCCATACAGGAAATTTTTGCTCCTTTAATTTCACTAATAGGAATATTTGGTACATTAACATTTAACATTGATAATTTTGGCAATGTCTCGTGTACTCTAGCATGGAGTAATTGCGCTATAAATTCTGCGGCAGTGTCAAAGTAATAGGGATCTCCAGATTTTTTTACAACCGTACTCACAGCAATTGAGGCAATACCATGAAATGCCCCTTCTCTTGCAGCGGCCATTGTTCCTGAATAATAAAGATCCTGGGATAAATTCGCACCTCTATTTATGCCAGATACAATGACGTCAGGTCGCACTTCTTTCATCACATGACCAAGTCCCATTAAAATTGTATCTGCTGGAAAACCATTGATATGATAAATTTTTGGATTATCAGAAATCTGACTTAACCGAACAGGATGATCCAAACTAAGGCTATGCCCAGTTGTCGATTTTTCATCCGAGGGTGCAACTACAGTTATATCAAAGTCCTGATGTAATCTCGTATAAAGAGATTTAATTCCTGGGGCATTCACCCCATCATCATTAGAAATGAGAATTCGCAATTTTTTTAATCCCATATTAATAAATCCTATTTTTTTATTTTTATTTTATTCTACCAGACTTATGAAGAAAAAAGCCACTTTAGCATAGATTCAAAATAGTACTTTTTATTTAGGGTTCCAATGGACTCAGGGTGAAACTGATAAGTATAAAATCTCTCATCTTGAAAGACCATGCTTTCTCCCATTGCTGAAAGCAAATGAGAGCTCCTGTTGGTTTTTAATGGAATAATCCCAAGAGAATTGTAACGCTGAACAGTGATTGTATTAATAGGTATGAATAATTTCTTTTGCCAAGATTTGTTTAATTCTATTAACTCCTGTCTCCCATGTTTTGGATCTAGAGATTTTTCCACTGACTCATTTTTTAAAGTGAGAACCATTTGATGCCCTAAACAAACCCCTAAAAATTTAGTCTCATTAAATTTCTTTAAAATAAACTGAATTTTTTTTAACACTTTTAGATAATCTTGGGGATGACCTGGTCCAGGTCCTAAAAAAAAATGTACTCTGGATTTTTCCTGATAAAAAATTTCCATTTTTTTTGCTACAAAATCTCGATGATTAATCACTCTTAATTTAAAGTGATTAAACAAACTCCAATCTGCAGCAATATTAAAAGTATAACTATCTTCAAAATCAACTAAAAATATAATCATATTACAGTTTCTTAATACTCATCCAGTGCGCTTCCTAGGTTCTGCATTCCCTGAGTTGGCCCAAAATTAAAAGCAAAATCAAAACTCACCTGCTGATCTGTTAACAATTCTGTATAACTTAGTCCAAAAAGCCAGCATTTACTTAAAGAATTCCATTTAAAACCATAGGTCTGACTCATATTAATGTTAGTTTCTAAATCCCTTTGATTAGAAAAAAGAAGGCTCAACTCATCATTGACAATCCATGAGGATGAAATCATGTGAAACTTTCTTTGATTATTTTCGTTATATTTCAAATCATTTTTCAGAATAAAAGAATCAAATCTATTTACTAAACGAGTATTAATAACACTTTTTGTTGTATCGTGATAATAAGTGTGAGTTAACGACCAGTTAAAAGCATCAGAGTAATTTATTCCAAGAGTTGTACTTAATCGTGTCAATGAATCTTTAAAAGTTGCTTTTTCTTGTTCAACTTTATTAATTTGAGTAAAATGATTATCACCATTATATTTATCTATTTTAAAACCCTGAGAAAACTTTAAATAGGCCACTCGAGAAAAGGAAAATTGATCATTTATATAAGAATAGTCTCTACGATAATCCACCGATCCTGGGGATTTTCGAATAATATCGTGATTCCACTGTAGCTCAACCGTATTAACCGCATCGATTCTTGAAATAAAATCTTCACTGGCAAGTGCCCCTTGATAATCATAACTCCAAAAAGCATCTTGACGATCAAACCAACCACTGGAAGTTTTTAGTTGCTCTGCAAAAATCTCATTTCCCCTATAACTTTCCTTTAAAAGATAATGATGAAGAATGGCAATTTCCTGCTGATGCTTATATGCATAATGAGGAATTCTTTCAACATCGCTTGCAATAGCACCTTTAGCTTGCTCAATAGGCAATAGATTGCCAATAAGTTGATTTTTATTATTATCAACACTTAAATCAATATCTCCATTAGGAAGAGATAATGTTCTTATAATGGGAACTTCATCCCAATAGGCAATGCCAAAAATTTTTTCTAAAGTAAAGGACCATTTATTATTTAAAAGTAATGATTGATGTTTAAAACTTGACCGATACTCCGTGGAAACTCCCTCAGGTGGTGTAAGAATTTCCTGTTCTTTTAAATGATAATTTTTTATTTCATAACTTAACTCTGAACTTAGTTGGAAATAATCACCTCGCCACCACGGCACTTGAATAGTAGGTGATAATTCAAGACGCTTTGTATCTCGGTAGGCATAACTTGTAGCCCCATTCATAGGTTTCATAATGGAATAATCTAGTTTATTACTTGCTATCAATTGCGGAAGAAATCTAGCCTCATCGCCAAATAATTTGAAAATAAAGGGTTTAGATTTTGCTGTCACCCTCGGTAATAACTGAATCATGTTCTGATCTAGAGTAAATGGATCACTATGTTTAATTTCATCATTAACAAGCACTGAATTTTGTAGATGAGCTTCGGAGATGAGTTCTACATTTTCTAATCTTTTATTTGCAAATGTAAATAATCCAGTACTAGGAGCAAATGTTTTTTGATAAATTTTACGACTAAAATCTCTTCCCATATCCAAATCACGCATACCGTTCCAATAAAATCTAAATCTCGAATCATTTGATGGAATATAAGCAAAATCAATCTGCTCATATGATCTAAAAAATTTTTTTCCTGAAGGTGCTTCTAGCTCGTCATTAGTCAGATAAATTTTTTCTTTATTGGGAATGTATATCCGGTCATTTAAAAAAATGCTATCAAAACGCAACCAGGAACTATTGCTCCAATTCCATCTATACTGAACATCTAAACCATAACCACGTTTTGTCCAAAAGGATGGAACAAGTGTGGCATCTTGATAGGGCGAAATGGCCACAAAAACAGGTTGTTCAAAAACAAACCCCTCTTTTAAACGCGCACTAAAATGGGGAAAAAGAAGTCCAGTTTGACGATTATTTTTGATGGGAAAAATAATTCGAGGAATATAAAGGAAATCTGTTCCTTTAATTTTAAGAAGTGCATGCTTGGCACTAACGTATTCATTGGTGGTAACATTAATGTTTCTTCCATATATAGACCAACTTTCCGGACAATCAAGACAGGTTGAAAACTCCGCTTCTTCAGCAATATATTCATCTGCTTTAATTCTAGAAACACTTTTTGCGACAATACTAAATGTTGGAGCAAATATTTTTGAATTATAGATAATAAAATTTTTGGTTTTTAAATTATAATCAATTTTAGAGCCATATAGTGTCATTCCTTTGGCAATATATCTCACATTACCCTCTAAAAAAAATTCTCCCCTTGTGAAATTAAATTTTGCGTAATCACCATATATTGTATTTTCATTATGAATTATAACCAGATTACCAGTGGCCTCAACAATTTTTTCTCCCTTTAATTCATAAATATTTTTTTTCTGAGCGAACAAATTAATTTGATCACCTGGTTGCAGATTCCAAGTAAACATCTCTGAGGATTTCCCAAATGCAAATTGAGAAATACTAAGACATGTTAGAATGATTAAACGATAGAGCACCTGAATAGTAATGGGAGACCTGACCAACAAAATAATAAGATCCTGTTATTAAAAGATTTTTTTTTGTTGAATGAGGATATAAATCCCGACTCCACTCTTCTATTTTAGACATGACCTCAGCGGAGCGCCAAGAATGAAAAAAAATTATTTTCTGGCAAAATTTTTCTTCGCATACTTTTAACCAATCTAACTCTTCTTGCAGGGGCATCCATGCCTTATGGCCATCAAAAGTGGTTATAATAATTCTCAGTTTTGGATTCAAAGGAAAAAGGGCAAACAATTGAGCTATCATGGATTTTATGTCTGAAAAAGATCTCTTGGAAAAACTCATCAGGATAAATTGCAATTTTGGTTCCAAAGACATTTTTGCAACTAACTGCCGAACCCCATCCACATTATGACTTCCATAAAATTGCAATTCATATAAATCATTATTCAAAATAATATTTTTTCTTTCCCCTCTACCTGGAAAAAAAGATAGACTATTTTCTTTTTTTTCTTCAATCTCAAAGGGAATGATTTTCTGCAACTCTAGTAGAATTGTTTTTGCAACCTTTCTATTTTTAATTGAAAAATGATCCTTTACATCCACAAATCCTTCATCAATTAAATCAATCCAGTTCCAATTTTTTTCCCTACTCCAAAGATTCATCATGCTCTTTAAATATTGAGAGGAAAAACAAGTAAAAAGTGGTTTATGTGATCTTGCAATCCCACATTTTTCGAAAAGAATGTTTTCTAATCGACTTCCCAGGAGTTCCTGATGATCTCTAGCAATAGAAATAATGGCCATGATATCAGCATCAAATAAATTTGTAGCATCTAACCTTCCCCCAACTCCCACTTCAAGTATCAACACTTGAGGTTTTTTTTGTAGGGAATATTCTAAAAAACAGGCAAATAAAAACTCAAAAAAACTTAAATGAATATTCATCATTTTGGTTTTTTCATCTAATAGTAAAAATAAATCAAATAATTCTTCATTTGTAATATTAGTTCCATCACTTATTCTTTCATTAATTTCATGAACATGTGGGGATAAAAATCTCGTATAGGAAATTTTAGGAATTGCTTGAGTTAGCATTTCTGATATTTGATAACAAGTTTCACCTTTGCCGTTTGTTCCGCCGATAGTGACAATTTTTATATTTAGATTATGAACTGCATCAATATATTCTTTAAAAAATGGTAGGATCATTTGAAGGGATCGATCCTCCAGCCCTTTATAGGTTTCAAAACCTGTTTTTTTTTCAATCCAATTTAATAATTGATCTTGAGAAATCATGGGGATAAAAATTTCAGAAAAAAAGCTAACTCAGCTCTAAGTTGATGACGATGAATCACTCTATCTAAAAAACCCTTCTCTAACAAAAACTCTGATCTCTGAAATCCCTTCGGAAGGGTTTGACGAATGGACTGCTCTATTACTCTTGGTCCTGCAAATCCAATTAGAGCCTGGGGTTCTGCAAAAATCACATCTCCGAGCATGGAAAAACTGGCAGCACAGCCTCCAGTAGTCGGGTCAGTTAAAATACTTATGTAAGGAATTTTTGCTTCTCTCAATTTTGCACGCATAGTTGAAGTTTTTGCCATTTGCATAAGACTTAGAATTCCTTCTTGCATTCTCGCACCACCAGTGGAACTAACTACCACACAGGGAATTTTTTTTTCGAGAGAAACTTCCATGGTGCGTGCAATCATTTCACCACAAACAACCCCCATGGAGCCGCCCATAAATTTAAATTCCATAATGGCAATGGCAAGACTCATGTCCTGAATTTTTCCCAGACCTGCTAAGATACTTTCCCTGCTTCCCACTGTTGCAAAAACTTCCTGCAATCTTTTTTCGTAGGGTTTCTTATCATGAAATGCTAATGGATCCATAGAACTGTATTCTTCAACAAAAGACACAAAGGTTTTTTCATCTAATAATAATTCTGCTCTTTCCTTTGCATTTAAACGAAAATGATATTGGCATAGTGAACAAACTTGAAAGTTTTCTTTAATTTTTGAAGTTTGCAAAAGCTCTGAGCAATTAGGGCATTTTTGCCATACTCCTGTGGGAGTATTTGGAGACTCACCTTGAGCTTCGGTCTTTTTATTAATTTTTAACTTGGGATTTTTAATTGATTCAAACCATCCCATATGCAACCTCTTCTCTTAACTCATAATATTCATTTATTACTGTGATGCGAATATGTTCCATAAAAAAGCTAGAATAAACAATACAAAACAAAGAATAAAAATTTTTGAAGGTATTTTTTTATAAAAAATAAATTCAAAAAGCGTGGCCCAAAGTGGCGATGTGACGGCCACTGCAGTTACCACGGTAATCTGACCTAATTTAATGGCCGAAATATAACAGAGTAAAGAAAGAAATGTTCCAAAAAAACTTGCCCAAAAAAGATATTGATAATCTTTTTTGCTCGCTACAACTTGACTATTCTTTGTATTTTCATTTTTTGGAAAAAAATATATACCTTTAATCCAAAAATAACATCTCAAAAAGAAAAGTGCACCCATACCTCTAATAAAACAAGCTAAAACAGGAGATAACCCAGTATCAATAACCATGGACTGTTTTGTGAGTGAAATCCCAATACAATCAATAAACACCGCAAAAATAACAATAAGAATGTGTTTAACTTCTCGTTTTTCTTCTTTCATTTTCTCGTAGCAAAAAAGTAAAAGAGTTAAAACAAAAACGATAATACCTGGCCATTGTGCAGGTCTGATACTTTCTGACCATAAAAAATAAGCAAAAATGGCCATCAGAAAAGGTTGTAGGGCATAAAATAATAATGTTCTTGCTACACCGTTTTGTTTAAGCCCTTCCATCAAAAAAATATCTGCAAAGCCTAACCCAATCATTCCTGAAAGGAAGAGATAAATGTAAGAGGAATGAAATTCCCATGAAATTGCCGGTTGATTAAATAAAATGGGGCCAACTAAAAGTAATATTAAAAAACAAAAAGTTGAAACTAATGCCTTGATTCCATTGACCCATGCTGAACTAATTTTTGTTGAATAATGGGCAAATATTAAACAACTCATACCAAAACTAATATTAGAAATAAGAGCTAAAATGGGCGCTAAAATAGCATTGGGGAGATCAAAGAATGAGGAATTTAAAAACATAAACATTAGTCTAATGCTTAGAAATAGAAAAAAGAATAGATTCAACCATGAATCTATTCTTTTTTAGGGTCTCTGAGAAATGGGGTCAAAAATTAAGCCAGTCAACATCTGCCTTAATTCGTACTACTCCTATCGGATATTTTTTTTAATTACTTGAGAACTTCTGTCTAAATAAATTTTATCATAAAAATGATCATTCATATCAATAGGTTATCATTTTGCTACTCAATCTTTATACTTATCCAATAGAATGGAGCCATGCCTATTGAGACAAAAAAAATATCTGAATTGTTTAATAAGAAAAAAGAGCACTATTTTCTTATTATACTTCTCCTAGTTGCACTCTATTTTCTTTATTTAATATTACACCCCTTTATTGGTTCCTTTTTATTTGCTGGTATTTTTGCTTCGGCTTTTTTTCCTATTCATCATAAAATAATGAAAACGGCAAAAATAAATAAAGAAGCCTCTTCACTAATTTTAATTTTACTTTTAATCATCCTAGTCTTTATCCCGGGATTATTTTTACTAGTGAACGTCTTTGAAGAAACAATTCAACTAACAACAACATTACGAAATTCTAATCTGTTGTCAGGATCAAACCGATGGGAAAATGTTATCCTAAATTTACATCAATTTCTTTCAGAAACTATTCCATTTGACATTGGAATTGAAACGCTGCGAAGCCAAGCAATCAAAGTAGAAAACTTTGTGAGCAATAAACTGGTTTTTTATATCAATGATTTAGTAGGAAATACCTTTTTAATTTTCATTAATTTCATTTTTTTTATTTTATTTCTCTACACGCTCATGACTCAAGGGAAATTGCTCAAAAAGAAAATTTTTACCTGGAGTCCATTGGCAGAATCCGACGAAGAATTAATCTTAAAAAGATTTACCTCACTTAACAAAGTACTACTCATGGGAAATTCCCTTGGTGGTCTTATTCAATCTCTTATTTCATTTGTCCTAATGGCTTCCTTTGGCATTGAAAAAATTTTCTTCTGGTCTCTACTCATCTTTCTTTGCTCTTTCATACCCGTCTTTGGAACTTCACTACTTTTTATCCCCATGTCTCTATATTTGTGGTTTAGTGGCAGTAAAGTTCTGGCCATTATCTTTTTTGCCATTATGACTATCACCTTCCTTATTATTGAAAATTTATTTAAACCTAGATTTATTGGCGAACGTTTAAAGATGAATTCTCTACTGGTTCTTTTTTGCTTACTTGGTGGTGTAAAATTTTTTGGGTTAGTTGGAATCTTTTATGGACCACTCCTTGCATCCCTCTTTTTAACTTTAATGGAAATTGTGGAAAAAAAATTCGAATTGAATCAGGAAAATACTTAATATTTAATAGGTTTTTTTTCTAATAGTGAAAACTTCCATCCATCAATCGAATGGGTTTTTTGCTCTAATATATTCCAAGAAAACTGTTTATAATCTGGAAAAAAAACATCTCCAATTCCATCGTAGGGAACTTCAGACAAATATAATTTTGAGATAAAGGGCAATGTTGCTTTATAAATCTCAGCTCCACCAATAATGAAAAATTCTTTTTCTCCACGATCTTCAGCTCTATTAAAAATCTCACTTAAAGAATCTGAAATCAATAAAGGAAAGGGAAAATTGCTAGGAATTGAATCCTGAATTAAACCAACTTTGTTAGTTAAGATGCAGGCCGAAACAAGGCTTAATAAGGGAAAATTAGAAATATTACTTTCCCAATTTTTGCGACCTAAAAGAATGTGATGACCTGCCACAGTCTTTAAAAAAAAATCATATTCACTAGGAATATTCCAAATCATTTGATTATTCTGACCAATCACTTGATTTTTTCCCACTGCCACAATAGAAGATAAAATCATTATACTTTCCAGCGAAATTGAATCGTTTCCCACTGATGACATTGTGGACATCGCCAAAAAACATGATCAGAATTATGGCCACATTGTGAGCAAAAATGTCTCGTAGATGATCCTTGTAAAGAAACCAGCAATTCATTAGTTTCTTTTAATGCATCACTTTGTCTATTTTGATCAATCAGTAATTGAATATGTTCAATCTTCATTACTTCACCCTGCAGAGGAAAAGATTTTTTCCACTTTTCTAAAACATCTAAAGCATCTGAAGACCTACCTTGATTTTTTAGAAGCCTAACTTTAGCAAGTTGAACAGAGGGATCTTTTAGTAATTCTAAATCTTCTAATTCTAAAAAATAATCATTAAGTTTTTTTAATTCCAATTGATAGGCACTATTTTTTTCCTGATTTTTAATCACTGTAAATAATTCAACAAAGACAAAACTTCCATAGAGTGGATGCTCTTTGAGAAGTTCTAATAATTCTACTTGGGCATGAGTTACTTTATGATTCACAAGTAATAGTTTAATATTTTGAATCCTTACAGAAACACTAGGAGAATGTTTAAGTGCTTCCTCACATTTTTCCTTAGAGGCCAAAAATTCTCCTCTTTGAAAAAAATCCTTGCTCTGCTCAATTAAAATATGTGAAATCGTATCGGACTGATTTTCTGGTCCAAGTTTAGATAGCATAAGTCGATAATTTAATGCCTGATCCCAATCGGCAATATCTTCAAAAATGCGACAAAGATTTTTAATCACTTCCAACTGTTCACGATTAATTTTTAGCACATCCTTAAAAGTTTCAACTGCCTTATCCACAAGACCTGCTTTATCGTAATCAACAGCTAACTCTTTCAATGCCTGCAATCTCAGAGCTTCCGATAAATTTTCTCTAGCGATCAAACTTTTATGAATGCCAACGGCCTTATGGACCTCTCCACTAGTACGGTATAAACGCCCCAGTGCAAAATAGGCCTCTACTTTTTCCTTATGTGCATCTGCTGCCGACAAAAGTTCTTCAATGGCATTTTCTTTTTGTCCAGACATTAAATATTGTGAAGCGTTCAGAAAATGTGTTGCTTGAAGTTCAAATAATGATTGCCTATATTTATTGGATAAAAGTGGTCCTCTTCTTCTATCTACAACAAAGTGATAAACCAAAATGATTGTGACAACGACTACAGCTAAAGTTAGCGCGTGATCGCGTATATTTTCCTTTAACCAAAGAAATAAATCCAAATTCATCGACTATCCCACTTATATTGTGGAACGCTATTTAAATTCGAACTAAAGAATTGTGAAATATTTTTTAAAGCAGATTTACCCTCTTCTAAATCAGACAAAAAATCCTGTAAATCGAATTCCTGTTTCGGTTTTAAAAAACGCAAATTTTTAAATTCTCCTTTAATTTTTAGCTCCTTATGAATAAATCTGGCTGCCTGCCATAGGCCTCCAATTTCATCAATTAAACCAAGTGATTTTGCCTCTTCTCCAGAAAAAATTTGCCCCTGAGCAAGTTCATTTAAATCCGATTTTATTTTGCCCTTTCTTTTCAAAAGAACATCACTCATAAATCTTTGCCTCGTACTTTCAAGCAAAGCATTCATTAATTTTGATTCTTCCTCGGTCATGGATCGAGATGGTGACCCTATATCCTTATATTTTCCGGCCTTAATGGTTTGTGGTTTAAGCTTGGCCCATTCATAAAGTTTAGATAAATCCATAAATTGCATAATAACGCCAATGGAACCAGTGAGTGTCCCATTACTTGCAAAAATTTTTCTTGTAGCTGATCCTAAATAATAGCCACCAGAAGCAGCAATGGATCCAAAACTTGCATAAATTGGTTTTAACTTATCAATGCGAATAATTTCTTCAAATATTTCCTGAGTGGGACCAACCGCTCCTCCAGGACTATCTACTCTTAAAATAATGGCCTTAACTGAATCATCAGATTCTGCATTTAAAAGTAATTCAATGGTTGGTCGAGATTCCATGATGGCCCCATTGACCTCCACCACTGCAATGGGCGATTTCTCTTTCAATGCAAGCATCGACAAAGCTCCACCCTCACCGCTGTCTGAATCAGTTTCCGAACTACTCTGCAATTGCTTAAGAACTGAAAAGGAAAATCCTAAGAATAGAGCAAAGAGAACTAAAATAAATAAAAAAACTCCCACAACACTTCTTGAAGTTGATTGGTTTGTCATAAATTCTCTAGTCCTTATAAAAAAATAAAAAGGTAAAAAGGTAAAAAGGTAAAAAAAAAGCAGTTCCACAGATTTTTAATCTTTAGAAATCAATGAAACTGCTAATGATAATTTTGAAACTAAGACAGGAAAAAGTCCAGTTTTAGAAATGAGAAAACAATTTATTCTTTTTTCCAGGATTGTATTGTGCCATTTTTTACATAAACGTAATAGTTGCCAGGATAATAATAAGTTTTATATACCCCTTCTTTTTTTCCTTCCTCAGCAACACTTGCTGGTCTTCCCCAAGAAAGAATCAATAAATGTTCAGGCATACCAATTGTTAATTGTTTTTTTAATGAAAGTCCCTCGAACTTACTAAATTGAGGATATTTTTTGCAAAACCATTTTACCTTTGATTGCCTATCTTCTTCACTTGCATGGTTATAATAATCAATTTCTTCCCTTCCATCCTGGATAACTCCAGTTGTTGCAACTTCTGGATTTGGCAAATTTTTATAATGAGCAGAATCGTAGTCAGCTTTATTAACCAAGTATCTCGGATTATCATCTCTTACTAAATAATCGCCTTGGCTCACTCTGATAATGACAAAATCACCAATGGGATCAATAAAAACTTTTTTGATAACTTCAACGTCCTCTCCTGCGCGAATAACTATCGGTCTTTCTTCTTCCTTTCCGACTTCGGCAAAATAAATATTTTTACTTTTCATTTCCCTGGCAATTTTTTCAACGAGTTCCTCGGTCATTCTGCGGTTTTTACCATATTCTGATCTTAAAAAATCATAGGGAGTATACTCTAAAAGTGTTGTAGTAGTGACCCGTTTTTCAGAAAAGCCCTTACCAGTTTTAGTCATTAAAACTGTAGAGGAACAGGAATTAAAAAACAGTAAAATCAATGATCCAAAAAACATACCATTTAAAAAGTTTTTTTTATCCAGCATAACAATCCTTTATTTATTCTTGTGGCCTAGTTCGAACTTAATTGAAACAATATATTACATTAACCCAAAATATTATCTTTTCGCTAGAGGAAAAGCCAAATGAGAATAAATCCCAGGAAGGTTTCAATCTACACTATTTTTTGCTACTTCACCCTTTCCCTATTATTATCCTGCCAATCTCAATTAAAATCAAAACAAGATGAAAATAACAATTCAGAATCTCATTTAAAACTTGAGACAGAAGGCAGTCGTCTCGTTTTAAAAAATATCTCTTCTAAGGTCTATCAAATTTTAGTAAAAAAAAGACGGGATCGTTTTCTTAGTTACGTCCAAGATTTTCCGTCAGAACTACTGCCATTTGATCTTCGCAATAGCGACTACAATAGCATTGGTACAGCCTTTTCACTAAAACCTGGAGTTTTTCTTAGTTGCGCTCACGTTTTTCAACTTCATTTACTGCCAACCAATGAAGAATTCTTTTTAAGAGATGAAAAGGGTCAAATTTATTCCATTGACCTTTTTACACGTTACTCTATCCATAGAGACGTAGCGGAATTTAGCTTAAAAAATACTATTATTTTACCCACAA
>Ga0247844_1007254_pt1 | contig 12734 bp, 10 predicted proteins | sample LaCtaG_FD_192421 | JGI IMG/M metagenome (GOLD analysis project Ga0247844, IMG submission 192421) | Freshwater microbial communities from meromictic Lake La Cruz, Castile-La Mancha, Spain - LaCruzMarch201714.5m_1 | ecosystem: Environmental > Aquatic > Freshwater > Lake | place: Spain: Castile-La... | reverse complement strand
TAAAGATATCTTCCGAACTGGTGAAAAAAAGCACCTATATTGCAACACGCACAAAAGAACTTATTGAACTGATGGAAAATATTACCAGACTGACAGGCCAAAACAGGAGCGTCTCCACAGATGTTGGCGATGTCGCGGTGAACCTGGCCAGAAAAGCTGATGGGCTGAAGGTTATCCTTGATCGCTTCCGCCTCTGATAAATGGTAAAGCTGACAGAAGGCAGATACGATAATGAACTGACTATTCTCTGTGTGGAAGATGACCGGATATGCGCAACGCTTATCAGGAAATTTCTCGAGCAGAGCGTAAGCTCCATAAAGTTTGCGGAAAACGGCAGGGAAGGAGTTGCCTGTTTCAGGGAATATGCTCCTGATGTCATAATAACAGATCAACTGATGCCGATTATGTCAGGATTGGAGATGATCCGCGAGATTCGCTCCATCGACACGCAGATCCCGATCATTCTCATGACCTCATCCATCAACGAGAAGCTGCTTATCGAGGCGATAAATCTCGGGGTTTCCAAGTTTGTTCCGAAGCCGATTCAGAGCACTCTCCTGCGCAAGGTTCTGATGGAGATAAGGCAGGAGCTTTACAGCGCCCGACTTGTTGAGCAGGCACACCGCCAGGAGCTGGAACTCCTTCGTTACCGTGACCGTTATCATTCCCGGCAGCAGGAGATGGCCTTTCGCAAGGAGCAGCATATAACCAGGAACGATCTGCTCCGGCAGGCATTCGCAGGGAATGTAGGTGAATTGTGGGGAGTGGATATCAGGTGCCGACCGCAGGACATCATGTGCGGTGACAGCTATACGACCCATTCCCTACCAGACGGACGACTGCTACTGTCGTTGGCGGATGCCATGGGAGCCGGGCTTTCAGCCTCTATTACCTCCATGCTGGTTACTTCCCATGTAAATTATCTTGTAGACAATCTGCTACGTGATGAAAATATAAGCCTTGAACTCCTCATGCGCCACCTCGGTAGCTATCTGAAAAGCATATTGCTGGATGATGAAATGCTTTGCCTGGGGTTGGCGATAATCGATCTGAAAAGCGAAATCGCCCATGCCATTTTATTCGGCCTGCCTCCAATCCTTGCCAAATGCGCTGACGGGACAGTACAGAAGATCAACAGCGGCAATCCCCCGTTCAGCATCTACAGTGAAGAGACTGTAGCCACGCATATCAACCTTCACGACAAAATCAGTGTGACAATAGCAAGCGACGGACTTGGAGAAACAGGAATCAAAAGCGGCGGAAGTTTCAGGGATGTCATGGAGGATGAGCTGGGTAAAACCCCCACCGTGTCAACGTTTCTACAGAGATTTGAGAATCTGGCGACTGACGAACGGGATGATCTGCTGATTCTGCATCTGCAGCGCCTTACACCTCTCTCTAATCTATGGTGCTGGAGCGAGACTGTCACGGAGCCAACTCTTCGTCAGACATCTTATATGGCGGAACGTTGCCTGAATGAACTGAAGGGACAGTTACCGCTACAGAAAGAGGCAATAGACGAAATCGAACTGATCCTTACCGAATCGCTGACAAATGCATTTGAGCATGGCTGCCTCCGTCTGAACCGTGGGGCAAAGGATTCACTGATTCTTGCGGAGGAGTATGATACCCTGCTTGAATCAAAATCCGTAAATAACGAAAGTATCTCACTTACCGCATCTATATCCAGCACAACAATGTATCAACTGCTGACGCTGTTGATTGAAGATACCGGAGCCGGTTTTGACTGGAGCAATATCCGAAATCCAGATAATCCCGTTTTCTCCGGCAGAGGTCTCCGCCTTGTCAGCAGATATGCCGACGGCATCTATTTTCATCCTCCGGGAAACCGGATAGTTATTCTAAAAACAGTGGAGGTGTCTCAAAATGCAGATTGAAAAGAGTGGAGCGGCAGAACTTACAATTATCGGCAACATAAAATCAATAGAAGACAGCGATGCTATCAAACGGCATATCGGAATGCTCGCCGCTAGTGGGGCAAACTCAATATCGCTGAAAATCGCAGACTCTTTTTCAATGACCTCTTCGGTCATCGGCTTTCTCATGAAACTTGTGCATCGTGACAAGGTGAGACTCTCCATATCGATAAGGGATGAACGTCTCTTTACTCTTCTTCAGGAGTTGAACCTCGTCTCCACCTTTAACGCCAGTGTAATGAAGTCGTAGCCATAAACCTGCGACATGTAAGATATTGATTTCTCTGTTGCTCCGTTGCTCCGTGTTATCCGAACTGCCGTTTATAGGATTATTCTTTAGCTCTATCGCCCGCACAACTGGCACCGGTGGAATCCATACTTTCACAGACTTTTTTCACCAATGCTTCCGAAGTAAACGGCTTGGCAAGAAAGTTGACAACCTCTGTGAGTGAGCCACTGTGGACATTTAAATTGCTCGCATAACCGGACATAAAGATAACTTTCAGCTCCGGTGCCTGAACCACCAGCACTTCGTAAAGCTCAGGTCCGGTCATGTGCGACATGACAACATCTGATAGCAACAGTTTGATCTCACTTTTATGTTCGTAGAACATTGCTATTGCAGCTTGCGGATGCTCCGCAGACAACACGGTAAAATTGTGGCTTTCAAGAAGATCAGCAGTCATTTCCCGCACCATATCGTTATCTTCAACCAGAAGAATAGTGCCGTCCGGCTTCGACAGTGAAAACTCCCCGGAAACTATGTTATCCACCTTCTTGACCGCTTCAAGCTTACTTTCAGGAAAATAAATCTGGAAGGTCGTGCCGGCACCCGGCTTACTCAGAATTGCAACATGGCCACCATGCTGTTTGACAATGCCATAAACAGTTGAAAGACCGAGACCGGTACCGTGCCCGACCGGCTTGGTGGTAAAAAACGGTTCAAAAACACGATTAAGGGTAACATCGTCAATACCGCAACCGGTATCGCTGAATGCCAGCATTATGTAGCGTCCCGGAATCGCTCCAAGATGGATATTGCAGTATTCATTATCCAGAATGATATGACCTGTTTCTATGGCAATCCTGCCGTTGCCGCTTATTGCGTCCTGTGCGTTGACCGCAAGATTAAGCAGAATCTGCTCAATCTGCGTTTTGTCCCCCATGATCGGGCATCTGCCGCGACACAGAGACACATCAAGCTGGATATTTTCTCGAATAGTGCGCTGAAGCATTGAAACAAACTGGCTTATGATATCGTTAAGATCGTGCAGTTGAGATGTCAGCAGTCGTTTGCTGCTGAAGCTGAGCAACTGCTTGACCAAGTCTTTCGCCTTGCCGGCTGCTTCAAGAACAGTCCCCAGGCGGCTGTATGACTGTTCGGCAGGATCAAGTTTATTTCTGACCATTTCGGTATAAATGAAGACAGGGGAAAGCAGGTTATTGAAATCGTGGGCAATACCACCGGCAAGCAGCCCGATACCTTCCAGTTTCTGCTGCTGGATGACCTGCTGCGCCAACTGGTCACGTTCACCCTGCGCTGCCAGTGTCTCGTTAAGCTGATTGCGCAGCTCTTCCCCGATAACTGCCATCTCTTCGTTCTGTTCACGAAGCTGCTCCTCAATCTTCATTCGTTCTTTTATCTGCTCTTCCATTTCCATGTTCGAGTTCTGCAGCTCAGCTTCTCGAATCTTCAGGGCGCCGCTCATCTCGTTGAAATTACCTGTCAGTTCTTTCAGCTCACTGAATTTGCCGGAATATGGGGGCAGTTGCGGATAAACGCCCGCAGCCAGCTCCCTGGTCGCCATACTTATTGCCGCCACCGGCCCGATAACGCGCCGTGACACAAAAAACAGCAGCAGAAACACCAGCAGCAGACACGCAATAAGGGCATACACCAGGCTGCGCTCCATCGCCTTCAAGTGGGCAAAAACTTCATTCTGTGAGCGCTCAACAACAACCAGCCATCCCGTCTCCGCAACAATATTAACCGCACCGAAAACCTTTGCTCCTTCAACCTCGTACTGAAACACACCGGACTTTCCGGCCAAACCGGCAGCTACACTGGGAATAGTACTGACATTAACCTGCTGCTGAACCTTGTCGCGATGAGTATTACAGGCGATGACCCGTCCGACATTGCTTATTACGCATGAATGCTCATTTGCATTGTTATAACCTGCAACTATACGGCTTAAATCTTTAAGGCTTACATTTCCTACTACCACTCCGGCACCGAAAGGGAGAGCCAGCGATAATGTAGGCTCGCCGGTAATGACGGAAATAAAGGTATTGGACCAGCAATGGCGACCGCTGCTGCGCGCCTTGCGAATCGTTTCGATTCCGGAAAGATCAACACCTATATGATCATTCCTGTTCATCGAGATGCCGGGACCAACACCGATGTTTCGAACAATACCTCGCTTGTCCAGCACAATGATGCTCTCAAAGAATCCGTAACTTGTTGCCAGTTGTTCGAGAAGAGCATCTACATCAGAAGTGGATAGTGATGGATTTACAGAAAAGCGGGATACTGCAGAAAGAGTGTTAAGCGGGGCTTCCAGAAAACCTGCCACCGTGCCGCCGATCGAATCGGCAAGCCGCATGTTTTCTTTTCTGATATCGCTGAGAGTTGCCCTTTCGTGGTAGGAAACGAAAAAAACACCGCCGACGGTCATCGGCACAATGATCACGCAGAGCGCAAACAGTGCAACGCCAAGCTTGAGACTGGTCATCAGGCGAGGCATTGTCATTTCGCCAGGGAAAATCTGTTGTCAGTAACCTGCATTAAAGAATAGGAACGCTTGGGATCGCCAAATTTGTCAAGCTCGAAATCACCCTGAAGACCTTTGAAACGACCTATGCCGATGATGGTCTCCTTGATGCGCTGCGGATCGCTGTTTTTACGGAGCGCCTCACTGACAATCAAAACCGCTTCATGGCTGTACGTGGCGGCAAATGTAGGCATCTCACCGAAACGTTTGGAATAGTTTGCCTTGAAAGCCACAAAAGCCGGATTATCGCTGTCAGCGTTAAAGTGCTGAAAAACACGGACTCCTGTCACGCTTGTTCCACCGGATTTTAAAAATTCGTTGGTACCGGCCCATTCGGAAATAAATACCGGAGCAGACAGTCCGGCTTTCCTGAGCTGCTGACACAGCATAGCGCTGTCAAGAGATCCGGCAATGACAAAAAACGCATCCGGTTTACCGGAAACAGATGACATGACAATTTTCATCAGATCCGGTTTTTCTTTGGAGTTAAAGGCTGTTTCTGTTACCGGGCCGCCACCCAAAGCAAAAAAGCCCTCTTTGAATCCGGCTGCTACCGTCGCGGTGTAGGCCTTGTTTGAAACATCGTAAATAACTGCCGGTTTGGCAATCTTAAGCACCTTGAACATATAATCGGCTGTCGCAGCAGCGGTATCCTGGTTCAGATTAAGATGAAAAAAGAGATCATCCTTGCCGTTGAAGCTGACGCTACTGACGGTCGGAGAAACTGTTGTCAGGGCTGCGCTGTCAAGAAGAGGAACCATTGCTTCCGCCTGTGAACTTGTCATGGGACCAATGACGCTCTTCACTCCTGCCTGCACCAGTTCATTAACGACGACCTTCCCTTGTTCAGGATCACTTTTGTCATCCTTGACCACCAGCTCAATCTTTCTTCCGTTGATGCCACCGGAAGCATTGATCGCTTCTACCGCCAGAATTGCACCGTCACGCCCCGCTGTGCCAAGGTCCCCGTTGCGGCCTGACAAACCGCCAACAAAACCTATCTTTATCGGTTCGTTATTTTTACAAGAAACCATCATTAGAATCATGCAAAGCAACAAGGCGTTTTTGACATAAACAGTGTTCATAAAGACACCCCCCCCAAGTTATAAATAACATGATTTTGAAGCTGTTATTATATGCATATTCCAACAAATTACAATCATAGTTTTGTTGGGCAGTCTCTCTGCATCATTCCCTGTTTGTCAGCTTAAGAACTGTTTTGGAATATTTTCATCAGTTGCTTTTCGTCGTTTTAGGCTTTGCTTTTCAATTTTTATCTCGTGTACCTCCTCCCCGTAAGGCATATCCATAACCAGCCCTTTATCAGCCATCCTGCCGACCACCGTTGACAGCCTTGGAGACAGACCCTAAAGGTTTTCAAAACCTTTAGGGTCTATAATATGTCATCTTTAAAGTAAAATGGAATAAACGGCAAAATCGTTCATGTCCTCAGTGTCACCACAGTTGCACCATCACGCCCTTCGTGTGGTTCACCCGGTCGATAATTCTCAACCAGTGGGTGACGGCTCAACTCCTCCCGCACGGCATCCCGCAGCCTGCCGGTACCCATACCATGAATGACCCGCACTTCCTGCAGACCCGCAGCGGCGGCATGACTGATGAATGGTTCCAACTCGATCAGCGCTTCTTCTACGCGCATCCCGATCAACTTTAACTCGCGCAGTTCACTCTCCTCGATAGTTGTGCGCCAGGTTCCTGATGACGGTTTGCTCTTCCTGCCGCCACACTTAGTCAGGGGACTAGCCAACTCTGCCAGCGGCACTTCCAACTCCATCCGCCCAGCCCTGACCCGTGTTTTGCCACTCCGTTCATCAACAGCCAACACTACACCGTCACAGCGCAGCGACCGGATATGAACCGAATCTCCAATCTTGACAAACTTTATCGGTTGCAGTTCCGGCTGGTCGTTGCCCGGTTTAAGCCGCGCCGTCAGTTCCACCTCAGCCTGGCGCAACTTCTCGACAATTTCATTTCGTTTTTCACGTTTAAACTGATCCAGTAGTTCATTGGTGCGGCGCCTTGTGGCGGAAATAAGTTCTCTTGCGTCATTCCATCCCTTTTCCGCCGCCTCTTTGCGAATCCGGAACACTTCATCAGCCCTGGCATCAAGATCACTGCTCCGCTGATCCAGTTCACGTTCGCGCGACTTGAGAGCGGAGCGGAGATCTTCAAACTCTTTGCGCTTCTGACGAAGTTCGGTTAGCAGCCCGGCAAACTCGCTGCCTGAATTGCCTAGCATCCGGCGGGCAAAAGCTATCACCCGTTCCGGCATGCCAAATCGACGGGCGATCTCCACTGCATGCGACTGTCCAGGTTCACCAACAATCAGACGGTAAAGCGGCGTAAAACTGGCATCATCAAACTCCATTCCGGCGTTGATCATACCGGGGGAGCGGTGGACAAAGCCGATGATGTCGCTTAAATGCGTTGTCGCAATCACCATGCAGCCCTGCTGCTGCAACTCATGCAGCACGCCGCAGGCAATTGCCGCCCCCTGCAGCGGCTCGGTGCCGGCTCCCAGTTCGTCCAGCAGCACGAGTGTGCCAACAGAGCTCTGCTCAATTATGGCCGTAATTCGTGCGGCATGAGCAGAAAAAGTTGAGTGGCTCCTCTCGATAGACTGTTCATCACCGATATCAACCAGAAGCGAATCAATCAACGGAAAGGTTGAGCGCCCCGCCGCCGGAACCGGCAGACCGGAGAGCGCCATCAGCAGCAGTACTCCGGCCGTTTTGAGGGCAATGGTTTTGCCCCCGGCATTGGGACCGGTGATAACCATGACCGAGGCAGCAAAAGTGTCATCCCCCTCCACCCCTAACGAAAGTCCAAGCGGTTCCACCTGTTTCAGAATCCCGCGCTTCTGCATCATCAGCAACAACGGGTGCCGGGCTTCCATCAGGTGTAATTCTCCCCGCTCGTTGATCGTGGCCGGCTCCAGATTGAATTCAATAGCAAAGCGAGCCGCACTGTTCAGCGTATCCAGCTCCAGAAGCGTTTCAAAGCAGGCGGCGACCTGTTCGGCATCCTCTCGTATCCATGCTGAAAGCTGACGCAAGATGCGGATCTCCTCCGCTTTCTCATCGGCAGTCAGATTTTCCAGTTCATTTACGAAGGGTATAATCTCCATCGGCTCCATGAAGGCGGTTTCACCCGAAGAAGAAACATCGTGCACCACTCCCTTGACCATTCCCTTGGAATCCATTCGTACCGGAATGACCCAGCGCCCGGAACGCTGTGTGATGAAATCGTCCTGTAGAAATTTTTCAATACCGCTATCCCGGATAATTTCTTCAATCTTTTTGCGGATGCGCCCCGCAAGACTTCGTTTGGCACGGCGGATCTCCTTGAGCAGTCTGGAGGCAGAATCCAGGATGCTGCCATCGGCATCAATTGAGGCCACAAGCGGTTCGAGAAGATCAGGAAAACTCTGCAGAGGTGGATTGATTGCACGGAGCATGGGGACGTCGTCGCGTGGAGCAAGCTGCCTCGCCAAAGCGGCGTATAGACGAAAAACCGGAATAAACCGCAATAACTCTTGCGGCGACAGAACTGCGCCAGCAGGCCGTAAACGCTCAAGATACGGGCGGACATCCTCAAAACTTCCAAGGGCAAGAGAGATTCCTGCAAGATCAAGGGCGCAGATCTCGCCGATACGTCCTGACACGGTGCTGATTTTCTGAAGATCATTGAGCGGGCGAATGCTGTTGATACGATCAACTGTGCAGGAGCTGTGGGCATGCCGGGATATTTCGGCAAGAATTTTGTCGAATTCAAGACAGGCGACTGTTTCAGAAGTAATCATCGGGGTAACCTTATAATAAAAGGGGAAACCCTCACGGATTTCCCCTTTTTACGTACCGGTATAATGTCAATCCAGTTGTTAACGCTTGGAGAACTGGAAGCGGGCGCGAGCTGCCTTCTTGCCGTACTTCTTACGCTCTTTTATGCGCGAGTCACGGGTGATGAATCCTGCTTTTTTAAGGACACCGCGCAGTTCAGGCTCGTGCAACAACAGAGCCTTGGTGATGCCATGCTTGATCGCACCGGCCTGACCGGTATCGCCGCCACCTGAAACAGTGACAAAAACATCAAAAATACCGACTTTCTCAACCAGTTCAAACGGTTGACGTACAACCATTTTGGATGTTTCACGACCAAAATATTCGTCGAGAGTTTTGTGGTTGACGGTGAAAGTTCCTACACCCGGCTTGAGCCAAACACGAGCAATAGAAGTTTTGCGCTTGCCTGTTCCATAATAACTAACTGCGGCCATATATTTATCTCCTTGGTAATAATTAGAGTGCCAGTTTTATCGGCAACTGAGCTGCGTGTGGATGGTCTGGTCCCGCGTAAATTTTAAGCTTGCTGAGCATTGCCCGGGCAAGTTTATTCTTTGGCAGCATCCCTTTAACAGCTTTTTTGATAAGTTCTTCCGGCTTTTTCTCAAGCAGTTTGCCTGCTGTAATTTCCTTCAAACCGCCGACGTAACCGGAGTGGCTGTAATAGATTTTGTTTGCTAACTTACGACCAGTCAGGGCGATCTTTTCAGCGTTTACAACGATAACAAAATCGCCGGTATCAACACTTGGTGTGAAGAACGCCTTATTCTTACCACGCAGGACATTGGCCACCTGAGTGGAAAGACGACCCAGAACGGCATCCTGTGCATCAACAACATACCAGTCACGCTTTATATTCTCTGCTTTTGCAACTTCTGTTCTCATAAATTTCCCACCCGGAGCACAACCCGTAATCCAAATACAGGCCAAGATTTTTTTTGAAGAGGTGTAACTTACTGAAAGTGGGCAATCGTGTCAAGGAAAAAAGTTGCCGGGTAATTTTATTGAGCGGATCAATCTTGTAACGACACAGATTTCATGATACAACCGCGCGGCAATTATACTAGCTGTTGACCAGCATTTAATTTTAATCCCCGGCATCAGCAAAAGAAGAGGAGAATAAACGAGTTTATCAATTTCTACGCGCAGCATAACGCCGCGTGTATGGACTACTGGGCAAGTCTTGTATCGTGCAGGGCAAGCACTTTGAAGATATTCACCATTGTCATCCCTCTGTTACCCAACCAAAAGCAAGGATTCTGCAACGCTGCATTTTTTAACTCACATCGCCCTTTGCTTGGTACAGTGCAGCCATATTAGCAGCAAGCTCTTCAAATTCTCTTCTAAGACCGATTGGCCCGACAATTTTAACCCTCTCTCCATATCCTCGCAGCCACCATCGAAGCTGATACGAGTTGCCGACCGTTGCATGCAGTAGCCACCCCCCTGTTTTTTCAGTTATTGTTTGATCATCAGAGATGGGTGTCTCCCGAAGACGCTCAACATCGGCTTTATCACTGAATAGTGCCTTAAGCTTGATGTCGTCCCCGACCGGAAATTTCAACTCTTCATCGATGTATTCATCCAGATTAAAGCCATCAGGAATCGTTACTGGAACGTCAGTAGGCTTGGCTTCCACCATTCGATGGAGAAGCAGCAAAATCGGGTTTTCATGCTTGTTCAGAGTTGCAACCAGATAGGTCAATCCTTCGACAAATGCCATTCCCAAAGGATTGACGTCATACTCTTTAACCGTGCCGCCAAGCGTGCGGTACGTCGCATTAAACCTCCGCTCTTCCAATACCGCCGTGTAGACAGTGTCCCGAATATTTTCGCCAATCTCCGGATACTTCATCGGCAGATTACGTGACACCACACGCACTTTATCCGGCCAGTGTGAAAAACTGGATTCAGTAGTTCGCCTCAGCCGCACATTCGCCGCCTTGAAATACGGTTCCAGTACTTCCATAGCTCCACGGGGAAACATGTGCTCCAGATGTTTCTGAGCAAGTGTGAATGTTAATGCCGTTACCGGATCCATATTTGATATATCAAATGCAGGCCTATCCTTCGGCCAACTCCAGCCGGCCGGGTTATTTTCGTCACATTGCAGTTGGAACTCTGTTCCAAGAAAGACCAGATCCCTCTGAATGGTGCGGAGAGTTGTCTCAACACCGTAAGTGGCAAGACGATCGCGCAACGCTGTTGTCGATATTTTGCCTTTTTGAGGAAACGTCTTCAGAATCAGCCATTGCCTGCTAAGTGTGCCCATTTTCATACCTCCATTTATAATACAATCGCACGTCAGGTATTGACGCGCTGGAATGGTAGAATACACTACATGATCAGATTTGCAAGAGTTTCGACCAGAAAAGGAAGCCCATCATGCCGATAAAAACACATTCACTCAGCAAATCCCGCTATATGAAAGGGCTTCAGTGTCACAAGGCGCTCTGGCTTTTAACCCACAAACCGGAGCTACGCGAAGAGTCTGAAGCTGCAAATCAAGCTTTCGCTCAGGGGCATAAAGTTGGTGAGCTTGCACAGGAAATCTTTCCCGGTGGCGATCTGATTTCGTTCGATGACCTGACTTTTGACGAGCAACTGCAGAGAACCCAAACAGCCCTAACCAGAGCCAAGATCATCTACGAAGCTGCTTTCATACACAGTGGCGTCTTTGTCAAAGCAGATATAATCCGTAAGGTTCGTGGCGGCTGGGAATTGTACGAAGTCAAAGGTAGCAGTAAGGTGAAGAATATTTACCTTGATGACACGGCAATACAATATCACGTCATTACCGGTTCCGGACTAACCATAACCAAAGCATTTGTCGTACACCTCGATACAAGCTATCGCCGTAACGGTGAGCTTGACCTCGATAAACTATTTACCCATCACAATGTCACCAAGGAGATTCTGGAACGGCAGGCCGACGTCAAAAAGGAGATAGCCAGACAGACGAAGATGTTGAAGGGGAAAATGCCTAATATCGAAATCGGTTCCTGGTGCAGTGACCCGTACGAGTGTGATTTTATGTGCCACTGCTGGAAGGACGTTCCTGAAGATTCGGTATTTGATCTGGCTGGCAAGGGCGCTGATACATTTGAACTCTATCGGCAGGGCATTAAGAAATTGAAAGATATTCCTCTTGATCAGGTCAAGGGAAAACAGCTCCAGCAGGTTGAAACTGCACGCAGTAAGAAGTTGGTTGTGAGCAAGAAGGGGTTACAGCAGTTTCTCGAAAAGCTTCGCTATCCGCTCTATTTCCTTGATTTTGAAACCTTCATGGAGAGCATTCCGTCGTACGATGGCATGAAGCCGTTCCTGCAGGTGCCGTTCCAATATTCGCTGCACTGGCTGAAAAAAGCTGGTGGCACTCTGAATCATACAGAATATCTCGCCAAGCCTGGCGTTGATCCGCGCAAGGAAATTACCGAACGACTTCTGAAGGACATTCCGGAAGGTGCCTGTGTGCTCGCTTATTGGAAATCTTTTGAAGCAGGCCGCATTAAAGAGTTGGCAGAACTGTTTCCAACCAATAAAAAGCGTCTGCTGTCGATTATCGATAACATGGTTGATCTCATCGAGCCATTCAAAGCTCGTGATCTCTATTCCTGGAAGCAAAGGGGTTCTCACTCCATCAAGGCCGTTCTGCCGGTGTTCGTCAAGGGCATGTCATACGATGATATGGAAATCGGCGACGGTGGCGCGGCGATGGAGGCGTACCACCAGATGTGTGATTGTGCCGATGATCCAAAAGAGCTGGCACAAGTGCGTAAGAATCTACTGGAGTATTGCAAGCAGGATACTCTGGCGATGGTCAAGCTGTTGGAAGTGATTATTAAGAAGGCCGGGAAATAATTTATGACAAAACTCATTGTTATCGACCCGATTGACGCTACTCATGAAGGTCCATCAGTACCAACCCTGAACAGTGACAATGAATTTCAGCTGCTCCATCTGCGGCAGGGTGATATTGATGGTGCTTGCGGGCCATATTGCCTGTTTATGGCGTTGATGATCTGCGGAGTTGCCAAGTGTAACGTCCTTACCTCTCTCATGAAGACCAAACCAGTTTGTCCTGCGTACCTCCCGAGTGCCTGTTGAAACTTTCCCCAAACCTGTCTGGGACAATTTGTCTGTAAAGCGGCCTATTCTCCTTT
>Ga0247844_1007252_pt1 | contig 12740 bp, 14 predicted proteins | sample LaCtaG_FD_192421 | JGI IMG/M metagenome (GOLD analysis project Ga0247844, IMG submission 192421) | Freshwater microbial communities from meromictic Lake La Cruz, Castile-La Mancha, Spain - LaCruzMarch201714.5m_1 | ecosystem: Environmental > Aquatic > Freshwater > Lake | place: Spain: Castile-La... | reverse complement strand
TGGACAAGAAACTAAGTTTGATTCTTCAAAAGATATTTGGTGGCATGAGCTTGTTGATAAGCAATCAGATAAGCATGAGTGTGAGTTCTTTGACTCAGAAAATGGCTTATTCATTCTCTACACTTCAGGAACTACAGCTAAACCAAAAGGTATTTATCACACTACTGGTGGTTATTTAACGCAAGCAGCATTTACCCATCATGCAGTTTTTGATTTAAAACCTGAGAAAGATATCTACTGGTGCACCGCAGATATTGGCTGGATTACCGGTCACTCATATGTGGTTTATGGGCCACTAATTAATGGTGCAACTCAGCTGATGTATGAAGGAACCCCAGATACTCCGAGTAAGGGGCGATTATTTGAATTAATTGAAAAATACAAAGTGAGCATCTTATATACCGCACCAACCTTAATAAGAACCTGGATGAAGTGGGGAGATGAGTTTCCAAACAAATCTAATCTTTCATCCCTTCGCTTACTTGGTTCAGTTGGTGAACCAATTAATCCTGAAGCATGGATGTGGTATCGAGAGGTAATTGGTAAAAATAATTGTCCAATTGTTGACACTTGGTGGCAGACAGAGACTGGTGCAATAATGATTTCACCCCTTCCTGGAGTAACTGCAACAAAACCGGGCAGCGCCATGAAAGCACTTCCTGGAATTTCAGCTGAAGTTGTTGATGATGACGGAAAAGCGGTTGGCAATGGAAGGGGTGGATATCTTGTATTAACAAAACCTTGGCCATCAATGATGCGTGGTGTTTGGAATGAACCTGTTCGATATAGAGAAACTTATTGGTCACGTTTTGAAGGAGTTTACTTTGCCGGAGATGGCGCAAAGTTAGATAAAGATGGCGCAATTTGGTTATTGGGCCGAGTAGATGATGTCATGAATGTTTCAGGACATCGCATCTCAACCACAGAGGTTGAGTCGGCTTTAGTTTCCTATGACGTAATCGCCGAAGCTGCAGTAGTTGGCGCAAAGGATGAGATGACTGGGCAAGGAATTGTTGCATTTGTAATTTTAAGGGGCGGGATTGAATCAGCTACAGGGGATGTCTTAGTTAAAGAACTGCGCGATCATGTTGCAAAACAAATCGGCCCAATTGCAAAACCACGCCAAATTATGGTTGTTGCAGAGCTTCCAAAAACAAGAAGCGGCAAGATTATGCGTCGGCTCTTGCGGGACGTGGCAGAAAATAGAGCGGTTGGAGATTCAACAACACTTGCTGACCCAAATGTAATGAAATTAATCTCTGAAGGTTTAAAAACTGGAAAGAGTGAGGATTAGTTCACTTTATTAAGTAACTTAATAATCTCACTTTTCACCTCGTTCATTACTGAAGGTAAATGAGAATCTGAATAATCATAAAGTTTTGAAGGTTTAATGTATTTATCTGCGATGCTCCAGGATGAAAAGACCAACAGTGTTGCAACTAAATACAAAATAAAGGCTGCGCGAAGTGTTGAAACGGCCGCCCCTACCAGTGAATCAATAACTTTAAAGGGTGGCACAAAAAGTATTTTGCGAAATAACGAACCAATTTTGCCAAGCAAAAACTCACCTACGGATGCTCCGATAAACACTGCAAGTAATGCCAAAGCTACTTTTTGGGTTTGACTCTCCCAGGTTGCAAGGTATTCAACCGCAAGAGCTAACCCTACGACGCCACCTGCAATGTAACCAGCAGTTCTAAAAATTGTTTTGATCAAGCCATTTCTATACCCACTATAAAAAGTGATCAAAAGGATTAAAACAATTAATAGATCAAAGTAATTCACAACTTAACTCCAAAAGCTTTTTCAACTTGATTGAATAATTGCTTTTTATTTGTGTAAGCCCCTATTTTGATGTCAATAGTTTTGCCATATTCATCGATAAACCAGGTAACAGGAACTCCTGGTCCAAATATTGATTTTGAAACTCCACTTGAATCTTCAAGATTTGGCCAACTCATCCCGCTTTTTTGAATGTAATCAATAGCGTCCTTATTGGATTTTTCTTCAACATTTATGCCAAGCATCTGGATCTGTCCGTTTTTAAATAATTGGCTTTGATATAGCTCAACAAAATAAGGCATCTCCTGCTTGCATCCTTCACACCAGGATCCCCATACATTTATAAGCAGGGGCCCTTTTAATTGATGAAAATTTATTTCCGCCGACCCACCTAAACATCCCATCAAAGCTGATTTATCAGCATCCTCCAGTAATCTGATTTGATCACAAGATGTAACAAAGCCCGGTGCACTTACCTTGATAGGTGATGTGCAGGCAGAAATTAGCAAAGTTGTGATTAATAAACTTAAAAGTTTTTTCATTTGAAATCTGCCTCAACTTTCACCATTCGCTTTGCTTTTATTGGATCCATTTCACCTATTCCAAATGATGGGCAGTGCTTAGCAATTGGGCAAGCACCGCATGCTGGCTTTCTAGAGTGGCAAACTCTTCTGCCATGCCAGATTAAACGCTGCGACAAATTAGTCCACTCTTTTTTTGAGATTAAATCCGCTACTTCAAACTCAACCTTTACCGGGTCCAGTGATTTACTCCAATTAAATCTCCTGCTTAATCTGCCAAAGTGAGTATCAACTGTTAAGCCTGGGATGCCAAATGCATGACCTAAAACAACATTGGCTGTCTTTCTGCCAACTCCAGGAAAGGTGATTAAACTTTCTAATTTGCTTGGCACCTTGCCATCATAATCTGTAACTATCTTGCTACTAAGTGATTTTATATTTTTAGCCTTTGCCCGATAAAACCCAGTTGATTTAACTAATCTTTGAATATCTTTAACATCAGCCTGGGCCATTTTTACTGGGTTTGGATATTTCTTAAATAAGGCAGGTGTTGTTTGATTTACTCGCTTATCGGTGCATTGCGCAGAAAGAACAGTTGCAACTAGTAATTGAAAAGGAGTTTTATAATTTAATTCACACCTAACATTTGGATAGCTTTTGCATAGAATTCGATAGATAGCCCTTGCTCGAACTTTCTTTTGAGCCAAACTCTCTCGCATTTGCCCAAGATTACGCTGATTGGAGTTGTACTACCTCCCAGCAGTATCCTTATCGTTATGCCCGCCAAAAATGAAGATGAGGTAGTTAGAAAAGCCCCGCTTTTTAGTGCTTTAGATGATGCCTCCGCGGCCAGCCTGCGAGCTTCAATGAATGGCATAAAGATTTCAAAGGGTCAGGTTTTATTCAAAGAGGGTGACCCAGGAGATAAGTTATTTGTTGTAGTTGAAGGAAAGTTAAAGCTTGGCACATCCTCTGGTGATGGCAGAGAAAACCTTTTATCAATATTAGGACCTGGGGATATGTTTGGTGAGTTATCACTTTTTGATCCAGGACCACGTACTGCAACTGCAACTGCAGTAGTTGACTCTAAGTTACTAGCTCTTGCAAATGATCAGGTGATTGGTTGGGTAACAGCCCACCCACATGTTTCACTTCAACTTTTAAAAAGACTGTCGCAACGATTAAGAAGAGCCAATGATGTTTTATCTGATTTAGTTTTTGCAGATGTGCCTGGCCGAGTTGCTAAGGCAATTATTGAGTTAGGTGAGCGGTTTGGAACTAAAAAAGATGATGGTCTGCATGTTAACCACGAGCTAACTCAAGAGGAGCTTGCCCAATTAGTTGGTGCATCCCGAGAGACTGTTAACAAGGCATTGGCTGATTTTGCATCCCGCGGTTGGGTAAAGCTAGAACCGAGAGCAGTAATTGTATTAAATTATGAAAGATTAGTTAAACGCGGTAAATAACTGAACTTTATGAAACTAGTTTATTATAAAAGTAAATCTCCCGCAAATAGTTCGCGTGCTTTCTTAACTCACGCAGAAGCCGTATCCCAGCCGGAAGCTTCAATCAACTTAGTTTTTAACTCTAAGTATGGATTTGTTTTTAACTCTAAGTTTAATCCCAGCTTAATCAGGCACGATGATGCTTATAACACTTCCGATGTTTTCCATCTGGATGAATCAATGCAATATCTTCAACCATTAATTGATTCAATGTCACTTGATTTGATTGTGGATATTGGATGCGGACAAGGTGAATTGGTGAAAATGCTCGAAAGCAAAGGGTTAAAGGCACTTGGATTCGACCCAACCCTAAGAGAACCTAGTAGCTTTTTGTTCAAGAAATACTTCGATTCATATGATTTAAGAGAGAGAAAAACAGATTCAATACTTTTTGTACTACGTTGTGTTTTACCCCATATTCAAAATCCATTTCACTTCGTAGATAATCTAATGAAAGGTTTTCCTAATTCAAAGGTTTTAATTGAGTTTCAAGATTTAAACTACTTGCTGGACAATAACTTGTGGCTCAATATCTCACACGACCACGTGAACTATTTTAACCATGCTAGTTTTAGGCACAAATATCAAGTGCTTTGCAGCGGTTCTTTTGCAGGCGGAGAATGGGGTTTTACACTTCTAAACGGAAAATTTAAAAACAGTTTCAGAATTGAATTTCAAAGCAGGTTTTTATTGAGTGACAAATTTAAAAAAATTAGAAAATTTAAAAAAACCCAGTTGTTAAAGATGGCTATGATTAATGATCATATATATATATATGGCGCAGCTGGTAAGGGCACCCAATTATGTCATGAATTAAGATCGCTTGGTTATCAAAGTTTAAAGGTAATTGATCAAAATGAAAAGAAGCATAATTTATTTCTTGAGTCTTCAGGATACCAAATTATTTCAATAAGTACTGCACGAGAGAACTTAACTGATGATTCGGTCATTCTTGTTCTTAATCCCAGGCACTTTGAATTTGTTAAACTAAATTTCCCTAAATGCCAAGTTAAGAATTTGATGACTTTATGATAGGAACTTCTATACTTATATGATGAATAATTTATTTAGCCGCCTTGTTGTGAAGAATAAACCAGCAAAGATCATCACTAAAAAGTAAGCAACATGGCCTAGTAGAGATAAATTCACAATTCCTAAGGATAAATTTCTAATCATCTCAATCGCATGCCAAAGGGGTAAGGATTTAATAATTACCTGCGCCCACTCTGGAAATACAGAGAGTGGATAGAAAGAGCCAGAGAATAAAAAGATTGGCAGGAGTGAGATATTAATTAATCCCATTTACGGCTGTTAAATCACCAAATTTCTTAACTAAGTTTTTAACAACCATTAAATCTGTAGCCAAATCTATCCCTTTAATTCAAACTTAATTTTTAAGCTGAACAATCAGTTCAATTTCAACTGGTGCATTGAGTGGCAATTCAGCTACTCCAACCGCAGTTCTTGCATGTTTACCATTTACATCTCCAAATACCTTAATCAATAACTCACTCGCTCCATTTACTACTCCTGGTATTGCTGTAAAGCCTGGCGCGCAATTAACAAAACCGCCAACCCTGACAACTCTTTCAACTTTATCAAGATCTGCAACTAATGAAATTGCAGCTAAGGCATTTAGCGCACAAATCTGAGCTAGCTCTTTGGCATTCTCGGCCGTTACATCACTACCAACTTTGCCCTCTTTAACTAATTTACCATCAACTACTGGTAGCTGTCCTGCAGTGAAAACAAGATTGCCACTCTTTACAGCTGGAACATATGCGGCTACTGGAGCTGCTGCAGTTGGCAGAGTTAATCCAAGCGCAGAAAGCTTTTCTTTAATACTCACGCAATTACTCTCTTCATATAAGCAACTAATTGGTCGCCACCACCAGGGGCAGGAACAACTTGAACTAACTCCCAACCTTCAGAGCCCCAGGTATCTAGGATCTGTTTTGTTGCATGAGTTAGTAATGGCACAGTCACATATTCATACTTAATCATTTGTATGATTCCTTAGAAGTTTGTTATAGATATTATCATTTGTAAAGATACAATCGAATTGCAACTCTGGATTCTTTATAATATCAAAAGCTCCTAAATTGAAGAAACGCCCATCATTTGAGAGGGCAATTAAATGATAATTAAGGCTTAACAAATAATCAATTACACTGCTCCATTTTTCTTTATTTAAATACGCAGGAGTCGTGATAACCTCTAATTCAATAAATTTAATTTGTTGATTTTCGAGTAAATTTCTAGCTCCGCGTAAAACATCTAGTTCTGTACCTTGAGTATCAATTTTTAAGTAATCAATGTCTCTTCGATTCAATTCTTCAGTATAAAAGTTGAGATCTAAAGTAGTTACTTCCACAATTATCTTTTCAACCGTTTGCTCATTTAACTCTCGGCGTGTAGAAAATTTCTGAGTTGGATTAAAATCAAGAAAACTGCTCGAACCAGTAGAAGTATTATGGACATTAAATTGTAATCGCCCCTTCGTAGAACCAACTGCCATGTTGAAAACTTCAACTTTAGCTCCTTTATACTTTTCGACCAAAGAGCTTGCAAGGCTGGGATTTGCTTCAAAGGAATAAATCTTGGGATTATTAAATAGTGAATTAAAGCGCTCGATAGATGATCCATTGTGGGCACCTACATCAACCACGATTTGTGGTTTTTCCTTAATGGCATCGAAACATTCCAATACAATTTTATCAAAATTCCTATCTCTTTTTCGAATTAACTCTAAATTAAAGAAGCTTGGAAACTTTCTTAAAACTAATTTCATTAACCCGGTTTGAGAAAACTTCATTTGTTCAAGAGCTCTTTGACTATTGCAGAAACCAGACCGCCATCAGCTTTGCCAGCAATCTTAGGTTGTAAAACTTTCATTACTAATCCCATGCCAGCAGGTCCTGCCGCATTTGTTTCAGCAATTGCATCTGCTATTAACTTCTTGATATCTGCCTCACTTAATTGCTCAGGAAGGTAGAGAGCAATAACTGCTGCCTCTTCTTTTTCTTTATTTGCTAAATCATCACGCTTAGCGTTTGTGTAAGCCTCAACAGCTTCACGGCGCTTTTTAGCCTCCCTGGATAAAACTGTAATTACTTCAGCATCGCTCAATACCTTTGCGCTCTTACCCGCCACCTCTTCATTGGTAATAGCAGCAAGGAGCATTCTGATGGTGCCGCTTTTTACGCCATCCTTAGAGCGAATCGCATCGGTTAAATCTGACTGTAGTTTTTCTTTTAGTCCCATAGCGGTATCTTCTCATGCCTATGGCATACAAAGTACGCACCTCTACCCTGCCCCTGCTCCCAAAGGGTGCTAAACCAATTAGAGTCCTACATTTTTCAGATCTTCATCTGCACCCTAGAAATAAACGCGAGATTGCAGATATCAAAACATTTATTGATTTAGAGCCAGATTTAGTTATTAGCACAGGAGATTTTCTTGCCCACAAAAATGGGGTTGAAATTGCACTTAACGCGCTAAATGAGCTTCTTGACTTGCCAGGTTTATTTGTTTTTGGCTCCAATGACTACTACGCGCCTAGTTTTAAGAATCCTTTTTCCTACTTAAGAAAAGATAATGGAGAGCTTAAGTTAGGTGAGAAGTTGCCATGGCAGAGATTGCAAAAACAGTTAACAAAACGAGGTTGGAAAGATTTAAATCATAATAAAGTTAAGTTAAAGGTAAATGGTGTTGTAATTGAAGCACGCGGTACAGATGATGCTCACTTAGAGTTAGATGATTATCGAAAGGTTGAAGGAAGGGTAAGTAAAACTGCAGATATTGCAATTGGTGTAACCCACGCACCATATGAAAGAGTTCTTGCTGGGATGGCGCAGGATAAATTAGATTTAATATTTGCAGGTCACACTCACGGTGGCCAGATTAGATTGCCTTGGATAGGTGGAAGTAAGTCACTTACAACTAATTGTGATTTAGGAAATTGGCGATCTCGTGGAGTTACTAAGGTAAATGATGAACCTTGGCTTAATGTCTCAGCTGGTATGGGTATGAGCCCATTTGCACCAATTAGATTAGCTTGCCCGCCTGAAGTCTCCCTAATTACGTTAACTGCTTAAGGTAGGCTTTAATAATGAATCTAATTTCAAATAAATTACATCGCCTATATTTAGTAATTACTCTCCTTTTAGTAATTCCAGATACTTTTTATTGGTACACACTTAATGATTATTCCAACTACCAAGATGCCTTTACTGCCATTACTAGTTCCACTGGTCTTACCTGGTTGATAGTTAGCTACTTAGCGCTATTTTTTGCAATCTTTGCTCAAAACCTTGAGATGCGAGCCTTTTTAACAGTTGCTGCCTTTGTTACCCGTATTTTCTTCCTGGTTTGGCTAACTGATATCTGGCGTTCTAATGAAGTTGGATTTACTCAAGTATTAAAGAATGTTTTTGTTAAGACTGGGGAGGCTCCATATGTTGAAACCTTTGCAACTATTGCGCTAATCCCAATGGTTTTAGCCTTAATTGTTCAAAAAACTCAAGTAGCAAACCTTCTTACTGGTTTAGTTAATTTCCTAAAGGCACCATCAAATAAAACACATCAAGTTGTCTTTTACACAGCTTCGGCAACAATTTATCTTTTGGTTCTAATTGGAATGGTTAGATCACTATTCGATAATTATGATTTAGCCGCCTCTGATCTGCCATCAGGTGTTTCTCAGAGTTTAATTTGGTTAGTTGTTTTGGGTGTTATTCAAATTGCTTTGAAATTACTTATTTTAGGACTTGGACTTCTTGCCTCACTTTGGGCTTGGATTAGTTGGCAGGCAGATATTATGACCGTTCTTGGACACATGAAAGATTTTAAATTATCTGAGTATCTAACTAGAAAAGTTGCCTCCTACCTATACACCTTCTACTTTGTATTTGTTATCGGTTTAGCAGCTGTCGGTATTCCAATTTATGCTTCAACTACATATGGCATAAACCAAGATTATGCAGCATTTCCAATGGTGGCATTAGCTGGAGTTATTGTTACTTTCTTAGTAATTCTTGCAATCCGCTTGGTATTTGAGTTAGCGGTTGCAGTGGTTCATATTGCTGAGAACACAAAAACTACATTACGCAGGTAGTTTAAAACTCAGCCGCCACTAACTCTGCAATTTGAGCAGTATTTAAAGCAGCACCCTTTCGCAGATTATCTCCACATACAAATAGATCTATTGCATTTGGATCATCAAGTGATTTTCTAACCCGGCCTACCCAAGTTGGATCTGTGCCAACAACATCTACTGGGGTTGGAAACTTATAGTTTTCTGGATCATCAACTAGTTCAATACCTGCTGCATTTCTTAGTACCTCTTGAGCTACAGAGCGTGAGACTTCCTTATCAAAAATTGCATGCACGGCAAGGGAGTGAGTTGTTAAAACCGGAACACGAACACAAGTGGCAGAAACCTTAAGGTTTGCAAGCCCCAAGATTTTTCTAGATTCATTTCTAACCTTTAATTCTTCAGATGAGTAACCATCTTCTTTTAAAGAGCCAGCCCATGGAATCACATTGAGAGCGAGTGGATCTGAAAATGGGCCGAAATCTTTGACAACTTTTCTAATATCGCCAGCTTCATCACCTAAACTTTTATTTGCAACTAAATTTATTTGCTCACGCAAAATATCTAAGCCACCTTGACCGGCACCAGAAGCGGCCTGGTAGGAGGCAACAACTAATTCTTTCAATCCATATTGTTTGTGCAAAGCTCCCATCGCAACAATCATTGAAAGGGTGGTGCAGTTTGGGTTTGAGATAATTCCTTTTGGTCGATTCTTTATCTCTTGCGGATTTACTTCTGGCACAACCAATGGCACATCTTTATCCATTCGAAACGCACCAGAGTTATCAACTACTACCGCTCCCTTGCTAGCAGCAATTGGCGCCCACTCTTTAGAAACCTCGTCCGGCACATCAAACATTGCAATATCAATTCCTTCAAATGCTTCAGGAGAGAGAGCAACAACTGTTAACTCCTCACCGCGACATTTAAGTATTTTACCCGCACTTTTTGCAGATGCAATTAATCTGATCTCACCATAGACATTTTCTCGTTTCGATAAAATATCAAGCATTACTGTGCCAACAGCGCCAGTGGCGCCAACTACAGCAAGGGAAGGTTTTTTACTCATCGGCCACTTCCTCCATATACAACAGCTTCGATTTGATCTGCATCTAAATCAAAAGCAGTATGAGCTGCTTTAACACCCTTCTCTAGATCAGAGTTTCTGCAAACAATTGAGATTCGAATTTCTGAGGTTGAGATCATTTCAATATTTACGCCAGCCTCAGAAAGGCAAGCAAAGAAGGTGGCCGTTACTCCTGGATGACTTCGCATACCAGCGCCAATTAATGACAATTTACCTATCTGATCATCATATTGAATTGAAGCAAAACCAATCTCACCTTGAATACGCTTTAAAACAGCGGTCGCATTTGCACCTTCTGTTTTTGGTAATGTGAAAGAAATATCTGTTAAACCAGTTGCAGCCGCTGAAACATTTTGAACAATCATGTCGATGTTTATGTCAGCGTCAGCTATTGCTTGAAATATTGCAGCCGCCATACCTGCTCTATCCGGCACACCAACTATGGTCACCTTTGCCTCACTTTTATCATGAGCTATTCCTGCGATTATTGCTGCTTCCATTTCGCCCCCTTCTGGATGATCCTTAACCACCCAGGTTCCTTCTTTGTTGGAAAAAGATGATCTAACATGAATTGGTAGATCAAAACGCCGCGCATACTCAACACAGCGAAGGTGTAATACTTTGGCACCACTTGCTGCTAGCTCTAACATTTCGTCATAAGTAACAGTTGATAATTTCTTAGCCGTTGGAACAACTCTTGGATCTGCTGAGAAAATTCCATCAACATCTGTGTAGATCTCACAAACATCTGCTTCAAGCGCCGCAGCGAGTGCCACAGCAGTTGTGTCAGATCCACCTCTACCTAAAGTAGTAATATCATTTGTATCTTGTGAGACTCCTTGAAAGCCTGCAACAATTGCAATCGCACCTTCTTTTAATGCCTCTTGAATTCTTCCTGGTGTCACATCAATTACTCTTGCCTTACCATGAGTTGATGTTGTAATAATTCCAGCTTGTGAACCAGTAAATGATCTAGCTTCATGACCTAGATTTGAGATTGCCATTGCAAGCAGCGCCATAGATATTCGCTCACCTGCTGTTAACAACATATCTAACTCACGACCATTTGGAAGTGGGGACACTTGATTAGCTAAATCAATTAATTCATCAGTGGTATCTCCCATGGCAGAGACCACAACTACTACCTGATGACCTGATTTCTTGGTGGCAACAATGCGGCTTGCAACCCGCTTTAGCCCCTCAGCATCGGCGACCGATGAGCCACCAAACTTTTGCACAATTAGACCCATGGCGTAAGTGTGAAGGATGGCCTTAAGTTTTTGGGAATTATCTCAAATATTAAGACGCTTAAACATCTTAAATAATGAGATTAATCAATTATCGTAGGACCTGCGCCCTTCAAAAGCTCTGCCAAGGGTAATTTCATCGGCATATTCAAGATCTCCACCCACTGGAAGCCCAGAGGCAAGGCGGGAAACCTTGATCCCTAAAGGCTTGATCAATCTAGTCAAGTAGGTAGCTGTTGCTTCACCTTCTAGGTTTGGATCGGTAGCAATGATTATTTCACCAATTGTTGTTTCAGATAATCTCGTCATTAACTCTTTAATTCTTAAGTTCTCAGGTCCTACTCCATCAATTGGTGAGATTGCTCCACCTAACACATGATAAGTACCTTTAAACTCTCTTGTTTTTTCAATTGCAAGCACATCTTTGCTTTCTTCAACAACACAAATTGATGTTTTATCTCTTCTTGGATCCCTGCATATCTTGCATAACTCTTCTTCTGAGATATTTCCACAAATTGAGCAAAACTTAACTCGCTCCTTAACTGTCTTTAATACCTCAGCAAGACGAGTCACATCAACACGATCTGATTGAATAATATGAAAAGCAATACGTTGGGCACTCTTTGGTCCAACACCAGGAAGACGTCCCAGCTCATCAATTAAATCTTGAATTATTCCTTCATACATAAAGTATCAACTAAGGAAAAACTTAGTCTGACTCCTTAATCACTTTAGCGCCCAATTTACTAGCTAATAGATCAGCTCCGGTGAGCATATTGGCATCTGTTGGATCCTCATCACTTCTTGCCATTGTGGTGGTGGCAACTGAAGAATCAACTGTTGCAACAATCTTCCGCCTAACTCCCGCCACTTCTTCAAAAGCATCAGATAAAATCACATCACTTTCTGATCTAACAAATGAATCACGTGCACCTACATTAACAATTCCAATACTTAAATTCTCGTCATCTACGGAGAGTATTTGAGCACTTGTTGCTAGTAGTGACCAGGTTAGACGGCGCTTGCCTTTAACATTTTCAATTACTTGCGGCCACAACCTGCGTAAGGTGGCTATATCTGCAACACCACTTGGCTTGTGGTTAGTTGGCTTGCTTTCAACCTTAACTGGTTCAGTTTTAACTGCTGCTGGTGGTTTTACTTCAACCTTTGGCTCTGCCTTTAAAGTATTTTGAACCGGCTCACTCTTTGCAGCTTTAACTTCGGCAGTTGGCGCTGCAGTAATTATCCCGCGCTCTAATTTTTCAAGTCGAGCAGAAACTGCTGCATTATTTGCTTGGGGCAACATCATCTGTCCACAAACTAACTCCAGAATCAATCTAGGCGGTGTTGCGCCCCGCATCTGTGTTAACCCATTGGCAAGTAGATCTGCTGATCTAATTAGATTAGCAATACCAATTAACTTTGCCTGTGTTCGCATCCGATCTAATTGATCAGTTGGAATCTGAACTAGTACCTGAGAGTTATTCTCATCAACTGCGCCCA
>Ga0247844_1007248_pt1 | contig 12745 bp, 7 predicted proteins | sample LaCtaG_FD_192421 | JGI IMG/M metagenome (GOLD analysis project Ga0247844, IMG submission 192421) | Freshwater microbial communities from meromictic Lake La Cruz, Castile-La Mancha, Spain - LaCruzMarch201714.5m_1 | ecosystem: Environmental > Aquatic > Freshwater > Lake | place: Spain: Castile-La... | reverse complement strand
CCCAATACAACTTCTTCTTCAGGTGCTGGTGCTGGTGTAGTCGCAGTGCTTGGTGCTGGTGGTGTAGTCGCAGCGCTTGGTGGTGTAGTCGCAGCGCTTGGTGCTGGAGTTTTTCCTTTAAATAAATCATCTACTGCTTGCATTGGATTTGTATTTGTTATTGATGGCGCATCCGCTTGTTTTACTCCTTCTGCCGCATTAATTTCGTTAATTGTTGGTCCTGTAGTTCCATCAGGATAAGCAACCGATACAACCTTACCATCTATATAAATTCGTTTAGAACCATCAGGCATTTTTACAGCTCCTTGTTTCAGTGTGTCTTTCGGTGTTTCTGGTGTTGTTGTTGGTCCTATGTATGACACAGGTCGTACTCCTTCTGCGTCATTTATTTGTTGTGGTGTTTTTTGTTGTCCATATGGTATTGTACTTGGATAACTGACCTCTACAACTAATCCATTTTTATATGTTCTTGTAGAACCATCAGGCATTTTAACATTACCATTTTTTAATGGTCCTTCCGGTTCCGGTAATGTTTGTTGTTGTCCTGGTAGTGGTTTTGGATTTTGTGAATAAACTTGTCTTAACCCTGCTTCAATATTAGCATCCATAGTTGCTAAATTTGTTGTTTGTCCTCTTTGTTCCCTCTTAAGTGTTTCATATTCCTCATTATACATCATTTTGAGTTGTTCATAAGTTGGTTCTGATGTTGTTGGTGTTGTTGTAGTCGCAGCGCTTGGTGCTGGTAATGGTGCTGCTGTTCCATTTGCTAATCTATTTGTATGTTCTGACCTTAATAATCCTTCAATGTACATTGCTTGCATTTCAGGAGTTACTGCGGGGTTTTGATTATATGATTTCTTATACGCAGTATCGTATAATTGATATCTGTCTGGATACATAACTTTAAGTTCTTCATAAGTTGGTTCTCTGTCTGGTGTAGTCGCAGCGCTTGGTGTTGGTGTTGTTGGTGTTGTTGGTGTTTCGTCTGGTACTTGTGGTGTTCCAGCATTTATTTGGTCTGGTGTTAATCGGTCTGCTACTGGTGTTGTACTTGGATAACTTACAAATGTTACTTTACCATCCAAGTAAGTTCTCATAGAACCATCAGGCATTCTAATATTTCCATTTGGTTGTTGCGGTAAATTTGGGTCATAAAGAATTTCTGGAGGCAACTCTACACTTGTTCTTTTACCATTTACATATGTTTCAATACGCCCATCAGGCATTCTAACCCGCCCATTTGTTGGATAAGTGCCATTAAAATCAGCAATTGGTAGTTGGTCTATTGGAATACCAAACTTCGCATAATAATCTTCTAATGTCATTCCAAGGTCATCGGCACGTTCTTGGTCTGTTTGCTCGTATAAATATTTATCGCGTTGATATATAATTGCTGCTCGGCGTTTCATTTCTTCAGGATCATTAATAAAATATTCGCGCCTTGCGAGTTCATCTAATTCTTGATTTTGTTCGTCTGTTAAATTGTATCTATAACTATAAATAGCAGTATCGCCTACTTTTCTGCCTTTGCCTGGTTTCCATGTAGCAGCAGGTTGATCTGGTTCATCTATTTCATCATCTGGGTCAACTAATTCTAATTCAGGCATTTCCATATGAAGTTGTTCGTATAAAGCAGCCGGAGTAGTAGCATATAAAAATGTATGTCCTGTTAATAATGCTTGATCGTTAATATTTCTAATAATTGATTCAAAGTTAGGGCCGTATATATTTATTTCTCGTAAGATGTTCGCATTATAAGCATCTATTGCTGCTTGATTTTCTGCTTGGTTCCGACTTATTATTAAATTACGAGCCTCATTTAATTTTCCAATTTCAATCGCTTGGTCTCTTTCCATTAATGAATTTAATCTGGCTACTTCGCTAATTGATAAATTTAGGTCGCGTGCCTGTTTGGCCATTGTTTGATAATAAGCATCCGCTGCTGCTCTAAAGGTAGGGTCTCTATTAGCAATTTCTACAAGTTTAGGATCCATATCATTATATGTAAATTGTGTTCGGTTGAATTCTATGAAAATTTGCGCTTGTGCTTCAGTAACAATATACGCTTCATAAGTATTTCTAAAGTTGGGGTCTAAATTAGCATACCTAACAACATCAGGTGGCATTTCTTCAATTGTCTTGCGCTCATTATGAAACGCATTAATTATTTCATTTTGGGCATTTTCAATTAATGGGTGTGTTCGCTCTGACTGAGCATAATTTGTTGTTGCTGTGACACCTGCCGCACTTTGCCAAGTGCCTCCAGAATATTCATTTAATTCAATCACTCTAGGATCATTCACATTAAAAGGTGGTTGCTTTACACCTCGTAACTCATTTATATACCAATTAATATATTCATTAAAAACATCACGTCGGTCTTGTTCTACTTGTGTCAATACAACAGGTGCTTGAAGTCCGTTATTTGGTTCTTGAAACGCACCAAATGGGTCAAATGCCGATTCAACTTGTCTTTGAAATATTGCTTTAGCTTCTGGACTTGCTATTCCCATTGCTACGCGCTCTTCGTTGGATAGTGTAGCATAAAGTGCATCAAAATCATAATCGTATTTCGCAAGGTCTAACATAAAGTCTTGACGAAGATTATTAGTACTATTTATTGCAGCAATAGCATCGTCTCGCTCTTTTTTTTGTTTTGCTATTTCTTCGCGATTTGCCGCTTCTGCTTCATCTTGTTCGCGTCCTGCTGCTGTTTCTTCAAAATAAGACCATATACCAAATCCAATAATAAATAATTCACTCGTTATAAATGCTGCATCGGCTGCTAAATTCCAAGGACCGCCTTTTGCTAACCACGCAACTTCTTCTGCCGCCATTAAAGCTACTGTAGCATATGCTGCGCCATGTCCACGAGCATACTCATGGGAGTAACCAGCATCTTCTAATGATTTTGTAGTATAAAATTGAGTAGTTGTGGCTATTGTTGCGAATAGTGCTGCTTCACCAAGAGCAGTTACTCCGGCTGCTCCTGCGCCACTAATACTTCCAGAGACTACTCCTGCGACTGCGTAGGATACTCCTTGACGAATAGCATAAGTTACCGCTTTTGCTACTAAATTTCCCACACCTAACGCAACCATACTTGTGGCTAATGCTTGTCCGTATTCTTCACCTCTATTTTTCGGTGGGTGTGTTGCAAAATAATTAGACATCGCTTTTCCTGCTTCACTTCCAGCATAAAACCCAGCAACCATTCCTCCTCCTTCGGCTGCGATGCTTGTCCCCATTGATATTAATTTTGCTTTTGTTGGAACTAATTTAGGCACACGCGAACCTAATTCCGAGAGTGCTTTATTTAAGTTTTTAGCACCTGGATGAAGTTCAACACTTGGTATATTACGATGTTGTGGACTTACAAAAATATCTAATGGATTGCGAGTTGTACTATTTGATTTACCATAATTTATTTTGGCTTTTTGTCTTCCTGGTTTTTTACTCAACCCTAATCTGACTTCTTCCGCTAACGATGCGCGTTCTGCTGGTGTTCGTTCTACAGTAGCTCCTTCTTGAGGTGTTGCCGTTCCTGAACCGGGTGCTGATGGTGGCGGTGAAGGTCCTGCTGGTTCTATTGGTGGGGCAACTCTACGTGAGGTTTCTTCAAAAAATGCTCGTCTTTCCGCAAAAGATGCTATTTCTTCAGGTGCTACTGGTGGTGGTGCCGGCAATTCAGGAACACCCATTCTTCTACGTGCTGCTATTGTTTCCGCAGGTGCAGACATTGTTCTTGCTTCAGGTGCTGCTGCTGCTCTTGCTTCAGGCGCTGGTGCTCTTACTTCTGGTGCCGGTGCTGCTCTTGCTTCTGGTGCTGCTGCTCTTGCTCTTGCTTCTGGTGCTGCTGCTGCTCTTGCTTGAACTCTTGCTTGTGCTTCTCTTGATTGTGGTGTTGGTCGTAATCGTTGTTCTTCAGTTGCTAAAAGTCCTGTTTTTTTAATTTTTCCTTTTCCTTTTTTAGTAGGTGCTATTTGAATACTTTCTTCTGGTCTAATTGTTTCTACTGGGCGTTGTGTGGTTGGGTCATTTAATGCTTTATTATATTCAGCTTGAACTTTAGCAGTTGCTTCTTCTAATGTCATTTCTACTTTATCTTTACCTTTATATATTGGTCGTTCATTAGCTACTGTTTCTTTAAGTATTTCATCCATAATATATTTTTTACTTTCTATTCCTGTCACACCTTCAGGCGCAGTCGGTATTTCATATCCATGTTTAATATGCTGTTCTGCCATTATATCATACATCTTATTAAATCTATCAACTGCTGTTTCTGTTGCTACTGGTGCTACTCGTTCTACTGGTGGTGGCAGTTTTGGAACTTCTGCTGTTACTGGGCGTTCTACTGGTTGTATTCGTTCGCGGGCACCTGGAGCTAATCCTTTCCCTTTCCCTGTTCTAGGTTGTTCTATTGCTGCTGTTGGTTGTTCTATTTGTCGTGATCCTTGTGGTTGTTGTTCGGCACGCAATGTTTCAACTGTTACACCTTTACTTGACCCAGCACCTTCGCCACCACTATAGGCAGCACCTACTTCTAATGCACTTTGTTTTAATGCTCGTTCAAGTGCGTCTGCTTCTGATAAAGGTGGCGCTCGCGTCTCTTGGGGTTGAACTATTGGACGCATTTCAACATCAGTGCTTAAACCAGACGCTGCCCTTGCGCGTTCTAATGCTGCTTTTGGAATTGGATCTATTTTTACTTTGGCTTCTATTGGTTTGCGTGAAGTTGCTTTTTGTATTACTGTTCTTGTTTGTTCAAATATTGTAGGGCCTCGTGTTTTTACTTCAACCGCACTTTCAATAGCAGTTTGTAAGCGTTGTTCATGTGCTGCTAATGAAGTCATTTCAGTTTCTCGCGTTGGTTGCGCTGCTGTTATTCTATCATTTACTGGATTATTAGCAGTTGGAGTTTCTGGGGCTATTGTTTTGGATATGGGACGGCTATTTTTACTTGCTGGAGTTTCTTTTGGAATATTTATATTTTCTGTAGATGCCTTTAATTCAGCTCTCTCTCTTGTTCTTTTAAATACTTCTTTTTCAAATGCTAAAGTTGCTTTTAATTCTTTTTGTTGTGCCACAAGTTCTTGTCTTCGCGCACTAGGCATATCCACCACATTCATTAATTTTAATTCTATATCTTCAATTGAAAGTTCTAAATTAGTAAACCTATCTATGTCAGGAGTTGCACCACCAGGTCCTCCAATATTAATTCCATTTCTTTCTACAAATTCTTTAAACTGTGCATCAGTCATCTCTCTAATTTGATTAGGGTCATTTAAATTAAATAAACTCATGCTTTCAAGTTGCGCCCTCAATTCTGGCGTTATATCAATAAGAAGTTCATTATATGGTCGTTCTGGTGCTGGTGTTGGTGGTGTAGTCGCAGCGCTTAGTGCTGATGGTTGTTGTTGAAATTTACGAGCGCCTGGGCGAATAGAACTTAGGTTTCCGTCTGGTGTTGTTGTTCCACTTGATGGACGACTGCGAGCAGATTGAAGGTCTGCGGAATTACTTGCGCTACTACGTGCTGATTGAATGTCTGGTGTGGCCGCACCGCTTGATGATGGACTTGATACTTTACTTATAGGAGCAAACTCGGCTTGAATTGGTGCTGATGGTCTTGTTGATGTCATCTCTACTGCGTTAGCAAGTGATTGATTTACATTAGTTATTCCTCTTGAAATTGCTCTACCTACTCTAGTACGAGATTGTCTTTCAAATATGTTTCCTCCGCTTTGTCGGCTACTTAATGGTCTATCACTTTGTGATACTGGTCGCATACCTCTTCGTCTTCGCTCTTCTTCAAGTGCTCTTCTAGTAAGTTCAGCAAGAGCGGCAGCACCAGCAATAGAACCAATAGTAATTCCAGTAATTTCGCCTGGATTTAAACTAGGTTTAAGAGGTTGTGGGATTATTGTATCTGTTGGTCTATAGATTGGAATTGTGCCTCCTCCTCCTGTTTCGCCTCCTCCACCTGTGTCTCCTCCTCCTGTATCTGGTGGTGGGGTGCCATCTTCATATATTGACCTCATCCCTCCGCTTCCGCCACCACCAAAATGTATAATATTATGACTTGGGTCATACATTTTCTTCTTCTTAAATTTTACTCTTGGGTCATTAGGCATTTAATATATATATATAGTTTTATAAAAAATTAAACTTTTTATAAAATAGTAAAGAGAGATTTTTGCGAAGCGTCGCATAGCAACCTTTCTTAAGTATCTTTTAAAAAAAGATACGACAAAAGGGGGTATGGGGGATAAAATCCCCCTGTTGCTAAACTAAGTATTAATATCAACAGTCAGTTCTATATTTCCATTATGAATATAATTTGAGTTTACAGTTAAATATATAAGCTCTTCGGTTAAATCCTCTAATCCTACTCCTACACGAGTAGTGTCTGTTATATCTCCACCGCTTGTTGTATAGTCTAATTTTATAACTGTATCTTTATTAGTAAGACGAGATTGTATCGGAAGCACAAGGTCGTAATGTTGATTGTGATTTAGTGTTAATGGGCCGACAGAATCTACAACGTCCGTACTATTTGTTACATCATTAAAAGTCTCAAAATATACGGTAAAAGTAAAAGTATATGGACTACTTAAATTAGCGTTTGTAATTTTAAAGTTTCCATACCAACCTGGATATTGAAGATTATATAAGTTATAAGAAAAAGTTGCTAAATTAGTTTGAAGTGTTGGATGAAACTTTGCTTCTGTGATTGCTCCATCGGCAATATCTACCTCGCCTACTGCTCCATTTACTATTGTTGATGAACTAACACTATTTGGTCCTGGCGGTCCTCCACCACTATCCCGTTTAATTTCTTTAATTAATCGCTGATATCCCATAGAACCACTAAATTTAGAATTCATTATATATATATATATACCTTTAAAAAAGGTATAACCAAAGTTTAATTAAAATAAAAAGTATAATAAAAGCAACCTTATGAAAGGTTGCCTAATATATTTTTTTGGGTTGTATCATAAAATCCAGCAATAGGCATAATTGGAAGATTGAGTGGATGCTCTGGGTCAAATGCTAAACCTAATGGTTGATTACGAGCATAACCTTGTTGAGGATACATACCAGCAGTTTTACTTGCTTCAACACGAGAGAAACGATTAGATGGATTAAAATCTAAATTGAGTAATTGTTTTGTAGGATTGCGTGCGCTAACTGTATCATTTAAATCTCGTGGAAAAGTTAGTCGTTCACCTAATCCTTCTAATGGACTGCGAACATTGTTATTTCTAATATTTAATTCGTTTGTTGATTGTCTTGTAGTAATTTCACTAAAATTAGATTCTTGTGCACCAAATGCTCCGTTTAAAGTTGAATAATTCATGTATATTATAAATATATAATAAATTTTATAGATTTATAATTTTAATTTTGAGAGATTTTTGCGAAGCGTCGCAAACTCGCTTTTTTTTTAAATCAATTTTTTAAAGAAATAATATATTACTTCAATTAGATAATTACTTCTATACTTCTGTTGGCCACCCTAAGTTCACTCGACACCTCCGCGAATATAAAGCAAGGAGTGCTATTATTAACATTTTCTGTGACTAACGCACACTGAGCCGAGGTGGCACGCGTGTCTAGGCCGCTCGACATTCTACTAAAATCCGATTCGGGAAGACAGAACCTATAGGCTTGTACGAAATAATTATCACGATATTGGTCTAACGACATCATACGAGATTTATCATAAACATCAAGTGAGTTCATGGTTAATGTATAAACTTCTGGAACAGTTAATTTATAGGCGGGATAATTTGCCGAGTTAATTTGTAGCTGATAATTACTAATAGCACTACCAGTTATTGGTTCAACAAAATTGAATGCTCGTGCTACATATTTTTCTTTGTTTGTATCAAATGAACCGCCAGAATCGTATGTTGGAACACCAATAGCTATTGTTGTTGTTGAAGCACCACTAGTAGCACCAGCAAAAGCACCCGCTAGTTTATAACCAGAAACAGGAACAGCACCTGAAACAGCACCACCATTCGAATCGCGCCAAGCTACCCACAAACGATCCCATGACGCGCTGTTGACATTAAAGCGTGATGTTGCCGAGTGCGATGACGAGAATGAGAAGTAATTTTTGAATGGAATAGATAAATAACCAACCTGCGAAATACGTTGGGCGACAACTTCATCTAATACTGACGAAGCCATTCCTAATACTTCAACTTGCATTGTAATATTATCCATAGTATACGATGATGTTCCTGCTCCAACCGCCGCAATACCACCAGCAGTAGCAGATGTCGCTAAAGCAAGAGTTGTAGAGGCTGCCCAAACACATTGTGGGAGTACAACATTGTCAGCAAGAGTAATTTCAATAGTAATTTGGGGAAATAATCCAGTGTCAATTATACCAGGTTCCGCAGTGCCTAAAAAACCTTCCCAATCACAAATAGCTAACTGCTTATCTAGGGTAGAATAAGATTCATGTATAGTTTCATCTTTTGTTGCTGGTATTCCAAAAGTAGTTCCATCATGGTATGATACTGCTCGGCAAATTTCTGGATGAGTTAATGTTGTGTTTGAAAGTCTGTCAGCACCTAACGCTTTTTTCGCATGAACTAAAACATTGTAATTAGAAAAGGAATTTTGGACTAACACGCCCCCCATATAAATAGCCATGCGATCAATAAAAGAACGAGTGTCATTAGGAAGGCGTGCTTGTGTAACAAGGCCAGTTGCTGTGGTAGTAATATTGAATAGGCACCTAACGCTGCGTAAATTTAAGAGCGTGTTACTTGGGAGTTCGAAGCGAATGATTTTGTTTGCCGATTGAGCACCGCTGTTCTGGGGATATATCTTGAAGTGGGAAGTGGACACGCCTTGGAGTCTGGACATAAAGTAACTGACATTTGGAGGAAGTCCAGTAGACATTCTGTTTGTATAATAGCATTATATAAAAAAAATTTTATTTAATTTAAATTTAAAATTGATTTAAAGTTTTAAATTTAATTTTAATTTTAATTCAAGAATTACAACCTTTAAAAGGGTTGTGCCAAAATTGCGCGTATGGGACGTTTCCCATAAATTAACCAAATCCGACAGGACTTCCAAAGCTAATAACTCCACTTGCTCTTGAAGGAAATGGTGGCATTGATGGAGGTTCGCTTTGGAGTTTATTTGGATTATACACTTTTACTATATCAACTCTAATTGTTGCTGTAAAATATAAATTGCCTAAACTGCTTTGTTTTTCACTTTCATAAGGAATAATATCACTTGTTGCTGTTCCTTCTAAACCTGCGGAAGTTCCAGTTCCAGCATGTTTTGCGCGACCAATTGGACGACTTTTGCTGTCTGTTAAAAATAGTCCAATGCTATTTAATTTTCTTTGTTGAAGTGTTACAAAAAATTCGCCTGATTGATTACCTGCATAACTAAAACTTTCTGATGTGCGAGCAATTTTGGCTAATATATTAGAAGAAACAATATCATTATTATATACTGTTTCGTCACTTCCTAAAATAGAACTTTCTAGACCGTTTTGTCCTAAAGTGCATCTTAAATAAACGTGTGGCTCTGTAACAAGTTGCATTGGAAAATAACCTTGAACTGTAATACTAGTTGAAGTTGTTGTTATTTTAAAACTATTTGCTAGTGTAGTGCTATTGTCTCCACGCTCTCCACCTAATACTAAATATAATTCACCATTTACCGATTGGCAACTAATTTTTAAATTGGTTATTAAGTGCGCTCCCGAAAATGTAATTGTAACATCTAATAGTTTTTTTTCTGGTTTGCCTGTAAGAGTAGTAGCAAATGTTTGAGGTAGTGTTGGTGGCACCGATGACGGCAAATTAGTAAAATGATTAACTGCTGTATTTTGTGCTGTTAAATTATTATTAACAATACTACTTAATGTAACTGCTGGAAATCCTGTTAATGCTAATAAGCGTGCTGCTAAATTAGAAGCAAAATTAAGTGCTATATCATCAGTATCATAATAATTACCACGAGTAACAAGTGTTGTCACTAAACCAGCAGCCATTGGTGTTCCATTAACCGAACAAATCAAAGTTGCTTGTGAGTTTCGCGCATCAATATTATATTGGTTATTAGGCATATGAAAATCTACTAAACTTAATCTAATAACTTCGCCGTCTTTACATTCAATTGTGTTGCCTTCAAATCCATAGTGCACATCATCACCGCGACTCTGGGTGTCGCCTACAATCGACGCACGCTCCGTATCTACAAATAAATTAATACTATTTACTATTTGTTGTCCTTCAAATCTTGACGAGTCTGCCATTATATATAATATACAATACTTTTATAAAAAGTATTACAAAAATTTAATTTAAATGTCAATATTTTGAGAGATTAATTCATCTTCCTTTTCTTTCACTTCCTTTGCCCATTTTTCTTTAACAGCATCTAATTCTGCTTGTAAATTGCTATAATCATATTTAAATGGATTAGTTTCAACACGTTGTTTAATTTCTTCAATTTTAGTTGCGTCTGTGTTTTTGCACAGGTCATAAACCATCTCAGCATAGTATTCAGGCACCTTTGGATAAATAATTTTTAATTTTTCCATTGCTAATTTCTTTTCTGCTAAATCATCTTCGCTATATTTATATGGATTTTCTGGTTTATGTCTAGGGATGTCACGGATGTCCATATTTATATATATTACTAAATATTATTATTTTTAAATATTAACTTATTCAACCTTTAAAAAAGGTTGAGCCAAAAATGCGCGTGCGGGGCGCTCCCTGCTTTACGCATCTTTATAAGCACTTTCAATTATCATAAGTTGTTCAGGTGATTTTCTATATGCCTTATTTAATGCCTCTAATATTTCGTCATCACAATGGTGCCACTTCTGTTTGCTTAAACCTGTATTTAATTGTAATAAATCAACTAAATTATTAAAAACACTTTCATCCCCATTAGACATAGTTACTAATGTTCGCTCAATACGATCAGTACAATTTGGTATTTTTTTATTAGTAATTGGTTTATGCTGTTTTTTGGCATTGACTTCTTTATTATAAGTATCTAAACCACCTCTGTAATCAAGAGAGGTTATTAGATTTAAATTGTTCATATCGTGTTTGCCTGTGCCTGTTGATTTAATATGCGAACGACCACGCAATCCTTTTATACCGTGAAAGATGGTTTTATCGAGAGAAATACTATGAAGCGAATGTGCGATATTAATTGGTGGTGTTCTCATTTCAGGATGTTTCATTAGTTGCATTTTATCACTTAAAATCCCTTTTCTCATTTTATATATATATATATACTATTTTATTTCATCTTTTTTATTTAATTCATCTACAATTATAAATTTATCAAAGTTCACGCGAAACATGCTAGGATGGTTTGGTTTCTTATGTAGGTCGATAAAGAGGAAAGCATGGTCTCCGCCTGTTTCAATAGCATAATCATAAACTTGAATAAATTTTTCTTTACAAATCTCTCCACCACAACTATCAGCAATGTCTTCTAATTCCTTATTATCTTTTGTCTTGAAAACTATTAATTGAGTACATTGATTTCTAATAACTTTATTTAAACCCCCAGTTTGACATTTGAATGATTGAATTAAAAAAAATAAACTAACACCAATACTACCTCCTTCTTTTAATTGTCCTAAATGTCTACTATATGTTGCTAAAGCATTAAGTTTACGTGGTTTACTATATATCATTGACCCAAGCATATCGTCAAATATAACAGCAATACGAGGTTTTTCTCCTTTCCATCTATGTTTTGGTTTTATAAAATCATTCATTCCATAAGTGTTTGCTTCAAAAAATTTCAGCATTAAATCATCATCTACACGATTACCATCCCTTATGTTTCTCATTAATTTATTGTATTCTTTCAGTTCGTGTCTATAACGCTCTAAATCTCGTGCTTCTTCATTTACAATTTCTTTTATTTTATCAATACAAGTTAAATCATCAGGGTCTTCAAACACATGTTCAATATTTAGTCTACTCATTAATTCTTTATTTGAATTCATAGTTGGACTAACAGCAATAACATAATCAAAATCCATTTTCTCAATTAAATTAATTGTGCAACAAGTTTTGCCCGCACGGCGCTTACCATTCACTACCACGTTAATTGGGGCGGTAGGCATGTCAGGATGTGTGTCATATGCTCCACTTGTATTTTTTGGAGGCACTATTTCCATTCCTTTAATATTTACGGTAGACAGCATTATATATATATTAATAATATTTTCTATAGTTTGAAAATCCAGCATTAACAAACTCATCCATAGTATTTGCTAATGGCATAGTTGGTAATTGGCGATGTGCTTGATATGGAGGAGGTCTTTGTCCCTCTTCCGGTGTGTTAGGAGGAACAGGAGTTGTTGCAGGCACAACTTTTTTAATTGAATCATTTTTAGATTTACGTTTAACAAAAATAACATGTTCATTAGTATGGAACTCATCTTCATCGTCACTGCTTTGCTCGATGACTACTTTTGTTTTAATAGGTTTCTTTGTTTTCTTTTTAATTATAACAGGCGGTGGTTCTTCTTCTTTTGCTTTGCTTACCTCTTCTTCTTCTTCTTCATAATGTTGTTGTCTTGCTATATTAGGTACAATATTATTTCGATATAATGGAACTGTATGTAATTTATCGTTATTAATTTCATTTTTTAGTAATGATGCTTTGACTGCTTCATTGAGTTGGCGTTCGCGTTCTAGTTTCTCTTCGAGGGCAG
>Ga0247844_1007233_pt1 | contig 12764 bp, 13 predicted proteins | sample LaCtaG_FD_192421 | JGI IMG/M metagenome (GOLD analysis project Ga0247844, IMG submission 192421) | Freshwater microbial communities from meromictic Lake La Cruz, Castile-La Mancha, Spain - LaCruzMarch201714.5m_1 | ecosystem: Environmental > Aquatic > Freshwater > Lake | place: Spain: Castile-La... | reverse complement strand
GCCGGCGAGAAAGCCTTTGCGGTAGTGTTCTGGCGCCAGGGTGGCAATGGCGTGCCGCATCGGTTTGAAGGCGCGGATGTGGGTCAGATGATTGACGTTGTTGTCGTCGCGCACCAGAAACCATTGGGCAATTTCACCGGTATTGCTGCCGACGATCAGCGAAAAGCCGCCGGACAGGATCGTGACGGCTGTGGCCGTCTGGCCCTCGGGCACGACGGCAACCGTTTGCACCAGTTTCGGCTCGCGTTTGTTCATCACGTCGTAGTGGCTGACAAAGCGCTCGCCATGCAGGACATACAGGTCGCGCTGCTTCACCTCCAGCATCAGTTGGCGGATTTCGCCTTCGACCATCGGCAGTTCAATGGCGGAGCGCTCGGTGGTGACCTCGCCGCTGATCATGTTCTCGCGACTCTCGAAGGCGGCCATCACCAGGCGTTTGTCTTCAGTCAGGGCGACGGCAGTGGTTTCGCTGCCGCGGTGCTGAACCGTCAGCTTGCTGAGCGCCTGACCGGCATCATCAACGAGCAGTGGTGCTTCGCCGAGGGGATAGGCCAGACTGGGCGAAATGGTGCGAATGTCCTTGCTGCTGTCTTGAGTATCTTGCAGGAAGGTCACCTTGAAACCCTGTTCGGTAACGATCATGCGGCCATCGGCCAGGCCATAGGCGACGGCTTTCTGCGCCAGATCACCGGTGGCGAAGCTGCTGATTTTGGCGCCGGCGGGTAGGGCCAGGCGGGCCTCGCCGCGCGACTGGCCATCGGCGATGTTGAAGAAGGAGACGCCGCCTTCTGCCGTGAAGCGCACGCCGATTTCAGCTTGTTCTTCAGCGGTGAGGTGCACGGTGGTTTCGGCGGTGGCCCCCGGCATGGTGTGGCGTACCAACGGTTCCATCGTGGCGGGCATGAACATCGGCACCACCACGCTGGCGAGATAAACAAAAATAAGGCTGATCGCGATGATCACGCTGAGACCGCCAAAGGTCATGACATGCTTGAACAGCTTGTCCTTCGACATGCGGGTACCTGTGTAGCCGCCTGCGGTCGTGATGTTGGCTTCGATTTTTTCCATGAGTCACCGCATCATTTCTGGTACTGAGGGTTGCGCAGCGAAACACCAGTCATGCGCGGGCATGACTGGCGTCGCAATGCCGAATTGCAGCTTACTTGATCTTGTGCAGGGCTTTGAACTGCTCAGCCAGCTTGACCGGACGGCCCTGCTTGACGGTTTCCTTGTTGAGCGCGTAGATGACCGTCTCGCCCTTCGGACCGGTACCCACCTCGGTGAAGGTGAAGGTGATTTCCTTGTTCTTCAGGTAGTCCTTGAAATCATGCCAGCTGCCGAAAACGAGGAAACGACCGTCGCGGATCACTTCGCCATAGAACGGACCTGTCGGCTCGTACTTGCCGTCGAAGAACTGTTCGGCCTTGGCCGGCTTCTTCAGGTCCTCCGATTCCTTTTTCTCGATACCAAACACCAGGGTCGCGCCATCCGGGCCAGCGCCAACGCGGGTGCGGGTAAAGATGAGCTCGCCGGTGTGGAGGAATTCGAGATAGTTCTTGGCGTCGGCGATCGGGTAGATGCGGCCGTTCTCGTGATAGATCAGGAAGTAATTATCGACCGTCGCGGTCTTGGCGGCTTCCACCTTGGGCGCTTCGGCCTTCGGTGCAGCCGCAGGTGCGGTTTGCTGGCTGGCGCAGCCGGCCATCAGGCCAAGCGCGAGGACGGAAAAGGCGTAGGGAAGCAGGCGCTGCTGGATTTTGCGCATGAGGGGTTCTCCTTCAATCATTAAAAGTCGGCGCTGGCGGGACGGCGTTCAGCCAACCCCCAGCGCCGGGAGGGATCTATCGATCTCAGTTGATGCCCATGTCCTTGAGCGCCTTGGCGGCCAGGGCAGCGGGCAGCGGCACGAAACCGTCCTTGATCACGACTTCCTGACCTTGCTTGGAGAGCACCAGTTTGACGAACTCACGCTCGAGCGGGGCCAACGGCTGGTTGGGGCGCTTGTTGACATAGAAGTACAGCACGCGGGCCAGCGGGTAGGTGCCATCGATGGCGTGCTTGGCATCGGCTTCGACGAAGGGCTCGCCGGTCTTCTTCGAGAGCGGCAGGGCACGCACGCCGGAGGTCTTGTAGCCAATGCCGGAGTAGCCAATGGCGCCGATCTGACCGGTGACGCTCTGCACCACCGAGGCGGAACCCGGCTGCTCGGCGACGTTGCGCTTGAAGTCGCCCTTGCACAGCGCGATTTCCTTGAAGTAGCCATAGGTGCCGGACACCGAGTTACGTCCGTAGAGGGCGATCGGACGCGAAGCCCAGTCGCCGGTCATGCCGACCTCACCCCAGTTGGTGATGTCGGCCGGGGCGGCGCACTTGCGGGTGGCGGACATGATGGCATCGACCTGTTGCAGGGAAAGACCCTTGATGGGGTTGTCCTTGTTGACATAAACGGCCAGCGCATCGATAGCGGCGGGCACGGCGGTGGGCTTGTAGCCGAATTTCTTCTCGAAGGCTTCGATTTCCTTGGCGTTCATGACGCGGCTCATCGGGCCGAAGTTGGCGGCGCCTTCGATCAGGGCCGGGGGGGCGGTAGCGGAGCCGGCGCCCTGGATCTGGATGTTGACGTTGGGGTAGTTGCGCTTGTAGGTCTCGGCCCACAGCGTCATCAGGTTGTTCAGCGTGTCGGAGCCGACGCTGGTGAAATTGCCGGAAACGCCGCTGGCCTTGGTGTAGTTGGGCAGGGCCGGATCGACCTGAACGGCTTGAGCCATGGCGGCCGGGGCGACGAAGGCGGTTGCGGCGACAAAACCAAGTGCCGAGACGATTTTCTTCAATTGCATGCGATTACTCCTTGGGGGGTGGGGAATGTCAGCCGGCGATTTCTGAGCCGGATGCGGGATTCTGCATGCTATTGGCGCCGCGTTACAGTTTCATGACAGAAGACCCGGGCATATACCGAGGGTCACGCAAGGGTAGGCATGCCGCCTTGGGTTTTCTGACACAAAGAAATCAAGTGTGCCGTCTCGCCAGCGCCGACTTTTATCCGTAGCACTGCTGATTCATTCGGGTTTTTCCCCGGAAGTGAAGAAATATTTCCATCCGTAATGGGGTTGTCACATTCACTGGCTATCTTGCCGAAAGTTGTAATTGTGCAGATATCCCCCAAACAGGAGACTCCCCCATGAAAATGTCCCAAATGATTTCCTACTCTGTTGCCGCAGCAACGTTGGCCTTTGCTGGCGGTGTTTTTGCCCAGGCTACCGTCAAGGTCGACGGTTCCTCGACCGTGTTCCCGATCACTGAAGCAGTTGCCGAAGAGTTTCAGAAGGCCAAGAAGAACGCCGTGCGCGTGACCGTCGGTATTTCCGGCACGGGCGGCGGTATGAAGAAGTTCTGTCGTGGCGAACTCGACGTCACCGGCGCTTCCCGTCCGATTACCAAAGCGGAAATGGAAACTTGTGCCAAGGCAGGCATCAAGTACATCGAAATGCCGGTGGCCTTTGATGCCTTGACCGTGGTGCTTCATCCTTCCAACACGTTTGCGGCCAATCTGAAGCCTGAGCAACTCAAGGTCATGTGGGAGCCGGCTGCGCAGGGCAAGATCAATAACTGGAAGCAGATTGATCCTTCCTTCCCGGATATGCCGCTCAAGCTGTATGGCCCAGGTGCGGATTCCGGTACGTTCGAGTACTTCACCGAAGCGACGGTTGGCAAGGCCAAGTCCTCGCGCGGTGACTTCACTGCCTCTGAAGACGACAACGTTCTGGTTCAGGGCGTATCGCGCGACAGGGGCGGTCTGGGCTACTTTGGTTTTGCCTACTACATCGAGAACCAGAGCAAGCTGAAGGGAGCGAGCATCTGGAACGGCAAGGCCTTTGTCGCCCCCTCGGCAGCTGCGGTTGAAGATGGTTCATACACACCGCTGGCCCGTCCGATCTTCATCTATCTCAATGCTGACTCCATCAAGAAGCCGGAAGTCAAGGAGTTCGTCGAGTTCTACATGAAGGAGGGCGCCAAACTGACCAAGGAAGTCAAGTATGTGCCGCTGCCGGCCGCAGTCTACAAGGGCAACGTAGATAACATGAACAAGATGAAATTGGGCACGGTGTTTGGCGGTCATAACGAGGTTGGCGTCAAGGTCGACGATCTCATTAAACGTGAAGCAAAGCTGTAATTGTCGCGCGTTATAGTTTGATCAACCTTCCTCTCTGTCAGGAGCAGGGAGGAAGGTTGTTGCCGCAAGTTGGCTTGGTGGATCTTTAACTTTGACGCCCCAAAAATTATGAGTGCTGATATCGTCATGTCTGAAAATACAGTTCCAGTCGTTAGCGAGCGCTTGAAACACAACTTCTCGCGCCATCTCAAGGAGCGGCTCGTCGAAGGGCTGTTGATGTTTTGCGGCATGGTGGCCGTGTTTACTACTGTGGCCATCACGGTCATTCTGGTCTACGAGTCACTTGACTTCTTCAGTTACGTCTCGGTGTGGGACTTCATCACCGGAACCGTTTGGTCACCGCTGTTCTCGAACCCGGAATATGGCATCCTGCCGCTGGTTTCAGGTACCTTGACGATAACGTTCATCGCGATGCTGGTGGCTGTGCCGATGGGTACAGTGATCGCCATCTACCTGTCGGAATTTGCGGCACACAACGTGCGCGAGATTATCAAGCCCGCGCTGGAGTTGATCCAGGCAGTGCCGACCATCGTCTTCGGTTACTTTGCGTTACTGTTTGTGACGCCGATGCTGCAGGGCAGCATCCTGCCTGACTTGCCCGGTTTCAACATGCTGGTGGCGGGGCTGGTGATCGGTGTGGCAACGATTCCGACGGTCGCTTCGCTGTCTGAAGATGCCATGCGCGCGGTGCCCATGGCCTTGCGTGAAGGTTCCTATGCAATGGGCGCCAACAAAATGCAGACGGCAATGTCGGTCGTGATTCCCACCGCCATCTCGGGGGTGGTAGCAGCCTTCGTACTGGCAATGTCGCGCGCCATCGGCGAGACGATGGTCGTTGCCATCGCCGCCGGCCAGAACGCCAATTTCACCTTTAATCCGATGGAATCTGCAGCGACTCTGACCGCTTACATCGCCCAGGTCAGCATGGGGGATCTGGAGCATGGCTCGGTCGGCTATCGCAGCATCTTTGCTGCGGGTTTGACGCTGCTGGTCATGACGCTGGTGCTCAACCTGATCGGACACTTTTTACGGCAACGTTATCGCAGGGCATATTGATCATGACTACAAACACCTACCCGGCGCCCAGTGCGCCCTCCACAGACCTGGACGCGATGCGCGCGCGCATCAAATCCGGCATCTTCCAGCAAAATCTGTTCGCCTTCTTCGGCGTACTGTTCACGAGCTTTGCGGTATTGGTGTTGCTGGCGGCCTTTCTCGACCTGCTGTTTGATGGCCTGCCGCGGCTATCCTGGGACTTCATGACCAGTTTTCCGTCGCGGCGTGCGGCGGATGCCGGCATCTTGTCAGCATGGGTGGGCAGCGCGCTGGTGATGCTGCTGACCATGCTCTCTGCCGTGCCTATCGGTATCGGTGCCGCGATCTACCTCGAGGAGTATGCGGGCAAGAACTGGGTAACCGACCTGATCGAAATCAACGTCACCAACCTGGCTGGCGTGCCGTCGATCGTCTATGGCCTGTTGGCGCTAGGTTTGTTCGTTTACCATTTCGGCTTTGGCGAGAGCGTACTATCGGCGGGGCTAACGCTGGCACTGTTGATCTTGCCGATCGTCATTGTCGCGTCACGCGAAGCCTTGCGTGCAGTACCCATCCATATCCGTGAGGCAGCTTATGGCTGTGGCGCTACACGCTGGCAAGTGATTAGTCACCATCTGGTGCCTTACTCACGCGGCGGTATGCTGACCGGGGTGATTCTTGGCATGGCCGAGGCCATCGGTCAGACGGCGCCCATCATCACCATCGGCGCGCTTACCTTCATCGCTTTCCTGCCGCCGATGCCGGTTACCGGTGAGTTTCCGTTTTTAAGCATGCAGTGGATCTGGTCGGAGTTCACCGTGCTGCCGATCCAGATGTACAACTGGGTTTCGCGTCCCGACCAGGCTTTTCAGGTCAATGCTGCGGCCGCTGGTGTCGTCCTGCTGTGCATGACGCTGCTGATGAACGCCTCTGCCATCTACCTGCGCTACCAGGTACGGAAAAGTATCAAGTGGTAACCGATTTTAATTTTGAAAGAAACTGACATGGCTAACGAAACCACCCTCAATATGGAGCCGGATACCAATCTGGCAGTCAAGGCGGAGTGCAAAAACTTCGACTTTCATTACGGCGACTTTCATGCACTGAAAGGCATCAATATGCCGGTGTTTGACAAGAAGGTGACCTCGCTGATCGGCCCCTCCGGCTGCGGCAAGTCCACCTTGTTGCGTTCATTCAACCGCATGCATGATCTGTATCCAGGCAATCGTTACGATGGCGAGATTCTGTTGCATCCGGATAACACCAACATTTTGTCCAAGGATGTTGATGCGATCGAAGTGCGCATGCGTATCTCGATGGTGTTTCAGAAGCCGAATCCCTTCCCGAAAAGCATCTTCGATAACGTCGCCTACGGCTTGCGTGTGCGTGGCATGACCAACAAGACCGAACTCGAGGACCGCGTCAAGCATTCGCTCATGGGCGCCGCACTCTGGGACGAGGTCAAGGACCGCCTTAGCGAACTTGGCGCCAACCTCTCTGGTGGCCAGCAGCAGCGCCTGTGCATCGCGCGCGCCCTCGCTTCGGATCCGGAAATCATTCTGTTTGACGAACCGACCTCCGCGCTGGATCCGATTGCGACCGCCGCGATCGAGGAACTCGTGGTCGAACTGCGCGACAAGGTGACGATCATTATCGTGACCCACAACATGCAGCAAGCGGCACGGATTTCCGACTACACCGCCTATATGTATATTGGTGAGCTGATTGAGTATGGCGTCACTGATCAGGTCTTCATCAAGCCGAAAAACAAGCGGACCGAAGATTACATTACGGGTCGTTTTGGCTGATTCGTCTGTTTTGTGGTTTGACCGGTCGCCAAGCCGGTCGCTATAATCCGCCGCTTTACGAAAAACAACAACCGGACGGAGATCATGCGCAAAAAACTGGTTGCAGGAAACTGGAAGATGCACGGCAGCCTTGCCGTTAATGCGGATCTGTTGTCCGGCGTGAAGGCAGGTGTGGCCGGCATGGGTGCCGAGGTGGCGGTTTGCGTTCCCTATCCGTACCTTGATCAGGCACGTCAGACACTCACTGGCAGTAATGTCGCCTGGGGTGCGCAGGATGTGTCCGAGCATGCACAGGGTGCCTACACCGGTGAGGTCAGCGCGGGCATGCTGAAGGATTTTGCCTGCCGCTATGCCATCATCGGCCACTCTGAGCGTCGTTCTTACTATGGCGACACGGATGCCATCGTTGCGGCGAAATTCGAAGCAGCGCTGAAGGCGGGTCTGGTCCCGATCCTCTGTGTTGGCGAAACGCTCGACGAGCGTGAGAAAAATATCACCACTGAAGTCGTTACGCGTCAATTGGATGCGGTCATTGCCCGCTGCGGCTGTGCGGCTCTCGGTGCTGCGGTGGTGGCTTACGAGCCTGTCTGGGCGATTGGGACCGGACGTACGGCAACCCCGGAGCAGGCGCAGGAAGTGCATGCCACCATCCGTGCGCGCATCCGTCGCGACGACGCGACGGTGGCTGACAAGTTGCAAATTCTCTACGGCGGCAGCATGAAGCCAAACAACGCCAAGGAACTGATGGCGCAGCCAGATATTGATGGCGGCCTGATTGGCGGGGCGGCGCTGGTGGTTGCCGATTTTGTGGCTATTTGTGCGGCAGCAGTTTGATTCTTTAGGACAGGTAAAACAATGGATGTTTATTATTCGATAACCTTGACCCTTCATATTCTGATCGGTTTGAGTGTGATTGGTCTGGTGTTGGTGCAGCATGGGAAGGGGGCCGACATGGGCGCAGCCTTCGGTAGCGGTTCCTCCGGCAGTCTGTTCGGTGCGACGGGATCGGCAAACTTTCTATCGCGTACGACGGCTGTTTTGGCTACGGCCTTCTTTCTCACCAGCCTGACGCTCGCTTACATGGCCGGTTCGCGTCCGGCTGATTCCGGCAGCAGCGTGATGGATGCCGTGAAGGTTGAAACGACGACGCCAGCAGTGCCTGCACCTTTGGATGATTCGAAAGCTAGGGATATTCCGAAGTAAGCCGATTTATAGTGATGTTTATTCGTGGGGCGCATTGATAATGTATTATGCGCGCCGCTGAACTGGTAATAGCTTTACAAAGTATGAAACGGCAAGCCGACGTGGTGAAATTGGTAGACACGCTATCTTGAGGGGGTAGTGGCGAAAGCTGTGCGAGTTCGAGTCTCGCCGTCGGCACCATGGCATCAAACGGCGTCTGTCCAGTGTGACCGGGCAGGCGGAATTGGGGGAGTCGCAGGACGTGTCGGAGTCATCCCGGCGCGACCGAGAGTTCAAGGTTATGCTGGAAAATTATTTTCCGATTTTGGTGTTCGTGCTCGTCGCGCTGGTTTTTGGGTGCATGCCGATCCTTATAGGCTGGCTGCTTGGCCCCAATCGCCCGGATAGCGAAAAACTTTCGCCCTTCGAGTGTGGCTTCGAACCCTTCGAGGATGCCCGCATCAAGTTCGATGTGCGCTACTACCTGATTGCGATTGCCTTCATCATCTTCGACCTGGAGTTGGCTTTCATGTTCCCGTGGGCAGCCATTTTCAAGGAATTCGTCGAAGTCGAAAACGAGGCCGTGAAATGGTTCGGTTTCATCGAGATGTTCATCTTCATGGGCATCCTTATCGTCGGTTTTGTTTACGCCTGGCTCAAGGGCGCGCTGGATTGGGAATAAGCACATGAGCATCGAAGGCGTTCTGCAGGAAGGTTTTGTGACCACCTCGCTCGACAAGCTGATCAACTGGACGCGTACCGGTTCGTTGTGGCCGGTGACCTTTGGTCTGGCCTGCTGTGCGGTCGAGATGATTCATGCCGGTTGTTCACGTTATGACCTCGATCGCTTTGGTGTGGTGTTCCGGCCTACTCCGCGCCAGTCCGACGTGATGATCGTTGCCGGCACGCTCACCAACAAGATGGCCCCGGCCCTGCGCAAGGTGTACGACCAGATGGCCGAGCCGCGCTGGGTGATCTCGATGGGTTCATGCGCCAATGGCGGTGGTTACTATCACTATTCGTATTCCGTGGTGCGTGGTTGCGATCGCATTGTGCCGGTCGATATCTACGTGCCGGGCTGCCCGCCGACGGCCGAGGCGCTGTTGTACGGCATCATCCAGTTGCAGAATAACATCACTCGCACCAATACGATTGCCCGTGTCTAACTCATGAGCGCCAAACTCGAAAAACTGTCGCAGAAGTTGGCCGAAATCATCGGCGCCCGCATCACGTCGTCCGTGCTGCGCCTGGGTGAGTTGACCATCGAAGTGGCCGCTACCGATTATCGTGAGGTGGCAAAAACACTGCGTGATCACCCTGAGTTGCAGTTTGCCCAGTTAATTGACCTGTCTGGCGTCGATTACTCGACCTATACCGGTTGGCAGGGCAAACGCTTTGCATCAGTGTGCCACCTGATCTCCCTTCAGCTGAATTGCCGCCTGCGCCTGCGCACCTATGCGGAAGATGCAGATTTTCCGGTACTGCCGTCTGTTACCGATATCTGGAACGGGGCTAACTGGTACGAGCGCGAAGCTTTTGACATGTACGGCATCCTGTTCGAAGGGCATGACGATCTGCGCCGTATCCTGACCGACTATGGTTTTGTCGGCCATCCGTTCCGCAAGGATTTCCCGGTTTCCGGTTACGTCGAGATGCGTTACGACCCTGAAAAGCGGCGTGTCGTCTATCAGCCCGTAACGATCGAGCCGCGTGAAGTCACGCCGCGTATCGTGCGCGAGGAGCAATATGGAAAGGTGATGAGCGGCCGTGGCTGAAATCAAGAACTACACCCTGAACTTCGGTCCGCAGCACCCGGCGGCACACGGTGTTCTGCGTCTGATTCTCGAACTGGATGGCGAGGTGATCGTGCGTGCCGATCCGCATATCGGCCTTCTGCATCGTGGCACCGAGAAGCTGGCAGAAACGCGTACCTGGATTCAGAACGTACCGTATCTTGATCGACTCGACTATGTGTCGATGATGTGTAACGAGCACGCCTACTGTCTCGCGGTAGAGCGTTTGGTGGGCATTGAGGTGCCTATCCGTGGCCAGTACATCCGCGTCATGATGGATGAGGTGACGCGTATTCTGAATCATCTGCTCAACATCGGTACCCATGCGCTCGATATTGGTGCGATGGCGATGGTGCTCTATACCTTCCGCGAACGCGAAGATCTGCTCGACGTTTATGAGGCAGTTTCCGGTGCACGTTTGCACGCCGCGTATTACCGCCCGGGCGGTGTCTATCGCGACCTGCCGGACAGCATGCCGAAGTACGAGGTATCGAAGTGGAAGAATGCGGCCGACGTCGCGCGTTTGAATGAGCCGCGCCATGGTTCGCTGCTCGACTTCCTCGAGGATTTTACGGATCGTTTCCCGGCGATTCTTGATGAATACGAAACACTGCTGACCGAGAACCGCATCTGGAAGCAACGCACAGTGAACGTCGGCGTGGTGTCGCCCGAGCGTGCCTTGCAACTGGGCTTTACCGGCCCGATGCTGCGCGGCTCCGGCATCGAGTGGGATCTGCGCAAGAAGATGCCCTACGAGGTGTATGACCGGGTCGATTTCGACATTCCGGTCGGCACCAATGGTGATTGCTACGATCGTTATCTGGTGCGCATGGAAGAGATGCGCCAAGCCAATCGCATCATCCGTCAGTGCATCGACTGGTTGCGCCAGAATCCGGGCCCGGTGATCAGTGATAACCACAAGGTGGCACCACCGGCACGCGAGAAGATGAAAGGTAACATGGAAGAGTTGATTCACCACTTCAAACTCTTCTCAGAAGGCCTCCATGTGCCGCCGGGCGAGGTCTATGCGGGCATCGAGCATCCCAAGGGCGAGTTCGGCGTGTATGCGATTTCCGATGGCGCCAACAAGCCTTACCGCTTCAAGCTGCGTTCGCCGGGCTTTGCGCATCTGGCGGCGATGAATGAGATGTCGAAGGGCCACATGATTGCCGACGCGACGGCCATTATCGGTACCATCGATCTGGTGCTGGGCGATACGGATAGATAAGCGGACAGATGAGCATGCTGAGTCAGGAATCCCTGCAAAAAATCGATCGCGAAGTCGCCAAGTACCCGGCTGACCAGAAGCAGTCGGCCGTCATGGCTGCTTTGCATATCGCCCAGGTAGAGAAGGGCTGGCTGGCGCGCGAGACCATCGCGGAAGTCGCACGCTATCTCGATATGTCCGATATGGCTGCCTACGAGGTTGCCTCGTTCTACAACATGTACGACCTTCATCCGGTCGGCCGGCACAAGATCACTGTTTGCACGAATCTGCCCTGCGCCCTGTCGGGCGGCGTGCACGCGGCTGATTACGTCAAGCAGAAACTTGGCATCGGTTTCGGTGAAACGACTGCCGATGGCAAATTCACCCTCAAGGAGGGCGAGTGCATGGGCGCTTGTGGCGATGCGCCGGTCATGCTGGTGAATAATGTGCATATGCGCTGCTTCATGACGCCGGATGAAATCGACAAGCTGCTTGAGGAGTGCAAATAACATGGCCATCCTTGAAGCTATCAATCCTTCCCTGACTGCCGGCTGGCAGCAGCCCGATGTGCGCGACCTGAACAAGGATGGCGGCTGGCGTCTGAAGGACTACGAAGCGCGCGGTGGCTATTTGGCGCTCAAGAAACTTTTTGGTGACAAGCTGACGCAGGATCAGGTGATTGCCGAGGTGAAGACCTCCGTGCTGCGTGGTCGTGGTGGTGCCGGATTCCCGACTGGCCTCAAGTGGAGCTTCATGCCGCGTGCTTTCCCTGGCGACAAGTATGTGGTGTGCAATACCGACGAGGGCGAACCTGGCACGTTCAAGGATCGTGACCTCATGCGTCTTGACCCGCACTCGGTCATCGAGGGCATGATCATCGCCGGTTTCGCGATGGGTGCGGCGCGCGGTTACAACTACATTCACGGCGAAGTGTTTGAGCTTTATCAGCGCTTCGAGGAAGCTTTGGATGAGGCGCGTGCCGCCGGCTATCTGGGCCAAAACATTCTGGGGTCTGGTTTCAATTTTGACCTGTTTGCCCACCATGGGTACGGTGCCTATATTTGCGGTGAGGAAACCGGCCTGTTGGAATCCATTGAAGGCAAGAAGGGCCAACCGCGCTTCAAGCCGCCGTTCCCGGCGAGCTTCGGTCTTTACGGCAAGCCGACCACGATCAACAATACCGAGACCTTTGCTTCGATTCCCTATATTCTTCGCCAGGGCGGGCAGGCATTCCTTGATCTCGGCAAACCGAACAACGGTGGTACCAAACTTTACTCGGTGTCCGGCCATGTGAATAAGCCGGGCAACTTCGAAGTGCCGATGGGTACGCCGTTTGCCAAGTTGCTCGAAATGGCCGGTGGCATGCGTGGCGGTCGCAAGTTGAAGGCAGTGATTCCCGGCGGTTCCTCCGCGCCGGTGCTGCCCGCTGACATCATTATGGATTGCACACTCGATTACGATTCGATCGCCAAGGCGGGATCGATGCTCGGTTCCGGCGCAGTGATCGTCATGGACGAAACCGTTTGCATGGTCAAGGCGCTGGAGCGTCTGTCGTGGTTCTACTACGA
>Ga0247844_1007228_pt1 | contig 12771 bp, 12 predicted proteins | sample LaCtaG_FD_192421 | JGI IMG/M metagenome (GOLD analysis project Ga0247844, IMG submission 192421) | Freshwater microbial communities from meromictic Lake La Cruz, Castile-La Mancha, Spain - LaCruzMarch201714.5m_1 | ecosystem: Environmental > Aquatic > Freshwater > Lake | place: Spain: Castile-La... | reverse complement strand
GCTATGACTGGGTTGCGCGTGAGTCAACGCCTGAGCGCTTGGTGTTTCAGCGCAAACAAGAAGGCGCGTAATGTCCACGCTACTCCCTGAACAATCCCCACTAGGCAAAGCCTCGGCCTACGCCGACCGTTACGACGCATCCTTGTTGTTCCCCATCGCCCGCGCAACCAAACGGGAAGAAATAGGACTTCACGCCAACGCGACGCCCCCATTTTTTGGGGCTGATATGTGGACGGCGTTTGAGTTGAGTTGGCTTAATTTGCGCGGCAAGCCCCAAGTCGCTCTGGCGCATTTCACCATTCCCTGTGAGAGCCCCAACATCATTGAGAGTAAATCCTTCAAGCTCTACCTCAACAGTTTCAATAACACCCAGTTCCCTGACGCTGAGGCCGTGCTCGCGCATTTGCGGGCCGATGTGAATGAGGCGGTGTGGCGTGGCGTGACGGTGCAATCTTCGGTGGGGGTGCGCCTGATTGGGCCTGAGCTGTTTGACCGCGAGCCGATTTATGAGCTCGACGGCCTCAACTTAGACCGCCTTGATATTGAATGCAACCGCTATACGCCTGCGCCCGATTTACTTAAAACCGTGGACGACCAAGGCAACGCCCAAGGCCCGGTTAGCGAGGTGCTGGTGAGCAACCTCTTAAAAAGCAATTGCTTGGTGACGGGCCAACCTGATTGGGGCAGCGTGCAAATCAGCTACACCGGCGCTGCGATTGACCAAGAAGGCTTGCTCCAGTATTTGGTGAGTTTTCGCAACCACAACGAGTTCCATGAACAATGTGTGGAGCGTATTTTTATGGACGTTTGGACGCGCTGCAAACCGCTCAAACTCACGGTTTATGCCCGTTACACCCGCCGTGGCGGTTTGGACATCAACCCGTTTCGTACCAGTCATCCGCAGGCTTTGCCCGGCAATACCCGGATGGCAAGGCAGTAATTCGGGATCTTAGGCCAGGTCTCTGAACGAGGAAAGATCGCTGAGCGCTGGAAAATTCCCAGCGCGTTTTTCTTTCATGGCCGTTACGGCTTCGCCCACATGGCGGTTACTCCAAATGGCAGCTTGGAGCCAGCCCATTTGCTTTAAGGACTCATCGACCGTATGGTCTCGCGCAAAGCGAATGGCTTGCTTGGTGCCCCACATCGCAACGGGTGGCTTGCTGGCAATCTCTTTGGCGCATTCCATCGCGGCTTGAAGCGTAGCTTCGGGAGATTCAAATACGGCGTTGACCAAACCGTACTGCATGGCTTTGTCCGCCGTTAAACGCCGCCCGGTGTAAGCCAACTCTTTGACAACGGCCAAGGGAATAAGTTTGGGTAGGCGCTGCAAGGTGCCAACGTCTGCGACCATGCCGATATTGATTTCTTGAATACAAAAGAAAGCCTCGGCTGAGGCGTAGCGAATGCAGCAGGCCGTCACCATATCTACCGCACCGCCAATACAGCCTCCTTGAATCGCAGCTATTACGGGGATACGCAGAGTTTCTAATTTGGTGAATGTGGCTTGCATATCGCTGAGGGTGTCAAATACTGCAGCGCGACCTTCAGGGGTTGCGTCATTCATTTGAATCGCACCGCCAAAGGTCTCCAAGGCCATTCCCGCACTGAAGTGTTTGCCCGTGCTGCTGATCACCAAGGCGCGGGCCTCACCGCTTCGGTGTAAATCACTTAACACCCCATCGAGTTCCCGCCAAAACTGCGGGTGCATGGTGTTCATCGCCTTGGGCTGGTTGAGCACCAGATGGGCGACGTGGTTTTCAATCGTCAGGGAAAAGCTGTGCAGTGCTGTCATAGGGGTTCTCCGGTTGAGTGGTGAGTAGCTTAGCCGCATCTTCGCTGAGCAGTGTGCCGACCCTGACGCCCAAGAGACGCAGGCGTTTTTGTAGCGGTGCGCGTTTAAGGCATAAGCCTGCGGCCTGGCGAATCGCTGTCGCGTCAGCGGTGTAGTTGGCGAGAGTGTGGTCGCGGGTCACAATTTGAAAATCATCAAAGCGTAACTTGACGCCAATGGTTTTCCCCACATAGCCCTTGCGCTGTAAATCGGCTGCGACTTGCGCACACAAACGGGTAAACACTTCGCCAAGCTCAGCGCGATCGCGTACCGCATGCAAATCCCGCTCAAAGGTGGTTTCTCGGCTCATGCTCACGGGCTCACTTGCAGTTTCCAAGGGCCGAGAGTCCCGCCCCCAAGACGCATCGTGCAACCAGGCCCCCGTTTTTTGGCCAAAGGTGTCAATTAACCAGCCGAGTTCGCGCTGGGCTAATTGGCCGATGGTTTCAATGCCGTGGCTTTTGAGTTTTTCATCGGCTTTGGGTCCGATGCCGTTGACTTTGCGGCAAGCCAAAGGCCAAATTTTGCTTTCTAAGTCTTCTTCAGTGACCACTGAAATTCCGTTGGGCTTGTTGAACTCACTGGCCATTTTTGCCAACAATTTGTTGGGCGCCACACCAACCGAGCAGGTAAGTCCGGTGTCTTCAAAAATAGCTTTTTGAATCAGCCGCGCCAAGACCCGGCCGCCTTCGCGCTGTCCGCCAGGAACTTCGGTGAAGTCAATAAACACTTCATCGACCCCCCGGTTTTCCATCACCGGAGCGATGTCGGTAATGATGCTTTTAAACCGGCGTGAGTAATGGCGGTATTGGTCAAAATCGACTGGTAACAAAATCGCTTGGGGGCAGAGCTTGGCCGCTTTCATTAAGCCCATGGCCGAGCCCACTCCGAATTGGCGAGCGGCGTAGGTGGCCGTGGTGATGACGCCGCGACCTTCGTAGCCCTTGATACGGGGAAAAAAATCAATGGGAATCGCATTCAAACGATCCGCCGACCAATCTCCCTCAGGGTAGGCCAGACGTAAGCGCCCTAGCAAGTCATCTTCGCGCCTGCGCCCCCCGCCAATGACCACAGGAAGCCCTTTGAGTTGCGGGTAACGCAATAACTCCACGGAGGCGTAAAACGCATCCATATCGAGGTGGGCAATCCGACGAATCGGCGTTTGAGGGGATCCATGAGAAGTCACCTGCCAAGTCTATCGGGGCTTAAACCGGAAACGTACCCGGCAACAAAATGCTTTTGTCCACGGTATCCATTTGGGTGCGCCCGCAAAAGGCCATCGTCAGGTCCAGCTCGTTGTGAATCAGCTGCAAAGCCTTGGTGACCCCAGCTTCACCCATGGCGCCTAAGCCGTACAACATAGCCCGACCGATGTACGTGCCTTGGGCGCCCAACGCGCGGGCTTTCAATACGTCTTGGCCGCTTCGGATGCCGCCGTCCATGTGCACCTCTATCTGCTTACCAACGGCATCGACGATCGCGGGCAGGGCGCAAATACTGCTTTGTGCGCCGTCAAGCTGGCGTCCGCCGTGGTTGCTAACAATCAGCGCATCGGCACCGCTATTGACCGCCAAGCGGGCGTCTTCCACATCTTGAATGCCTTTCAAAATCAGCTTTCCGCCCCAGCGTTTTTTAATCCATTCGACATCGGCCCAATTCAGCCCCGGATCAAACTGCTTGGCAGTCCATTCGCTCAGAGATCCCATATTGGCAACCCCTTTGACGTGGCCCACGATGTTGCCAAATTGCCTTCGAGGCGTCCCCAGCATTCCCAAAGCCCAGCGCGGTTTGGACGCTATGTTGATCATGTTGGCAAGGGTTAATTTGGGTGGCGCAGACAACCCATTTTTCAGGTCTTTATGGCGTTGTCCCAAAATTTGCAAGTCCAGCGTTAACACCAAGGCGGAACACTTGGCTGCCTTGGTGCGGTCAATCAGCGCTTCAATAAACGCGCGGTCTTTCATCACATACAGCTGAAACCAAAAGGGATGGTTATCAGTATGTTTGGCAACCTCTTCAATGGAGCAAATACTCATGGTGGACAACGTAAAAGGAATCCCAAAGGCCTTGGCCGCCCGGGCTGCCAAAATTTCCCCGTCTGCGTGCTGCATTCCCGTCAAGCCGGTGGGCGCAATCGCCACGGGCATCGCAACTTTTTGACCCACCATGGTGCTGGCCGTACTTCGGTTTTCCATGTTGACGGCGACGCGCTGGCGCAGCTTGATGGCTTGGAAATCCGATTCATTGGCGCGGTAGGTGCTCTCGGTCCAGCTCCCGGAGTCGGCGTAATCGTAAAACATGCGGGGAACCCGCTTTTGCGCCAGGATGCGCAGGTCTTCAATGGTGGTAATCACAGGCATGAAAGTCTCCTTATTTGGAAAGCATCGTAGCCGCAGTTGGGGTGCTCGGATTGTGAATACTACTTTGTAAGGATTGAAAAAAATTGCATAACAAGCAAGATTCAATGGCGTAAAGTACGCTTTGCCACTTTAACTTCGCGTGAAACAGATATTTTTATGAACAAGCTTACAAACGAGAGAGTGATTCCAAGCGCTGCTTTGCTATGTTTTCTCCTTTTCGGGTTACTAAGCCCCAGCGCTTGGGCTTACAAGGTAGAACGGGTGTGTGAAGAAATCGCAGCGACGGATAAAAAACCGGCGCGTAAGGTTTGTAAAACCTTGCTAGTGCGCCCCAAGCCTGCGGACGGAAAAGAAGAGAAGAAAGAAGAAAAGAAAGAAGAGAAAAAAGCCGGAGGCCACTAAACCCTTAGCCCTCCAGCAATGCGGTCACTTTGAGCCACTGGTCTTCGAGGCTTTTGAGTTCGTCGTTGACCTTCTTCAAGCTTTTCCCGATCTCTGCTATTTCCGTGGGATGGGTGTTAGTCCCTAGCTTTCCCTCTAAGTCAGCGCCTTCAGCGTTTAGGGTGCTGATGCGAAGTTCCAAGCCCTCAATTTCTTTTTTCCATTTGCGAGCCTGTTCGGTCGCTGGTGTTTTTGCAGGTGCGCTGGCGGCTAATTTTTCAGAGGCGGCTTTGGCCAATTGTTTATTGGCTTGGTTTTGAGCCTCTTTAATCGCCTCGCGTTGGCGTTTGGCCTCGTCTAATAAATAACGTTGGTAGTCATCCAAGTCGCCATCAAAAGGCGCAACACCACCGTGCGACACCATCCAAAACTCATCGCATACTGCGCGTAGCAAAGCCCGGTCATGGCTGACCAGCATGACAGTGCCTTCAAACTCATTGAGCGCCATTGCCAACGCCTCGCGGGTGGCTAAGTCCAAATGGTTGGTAGGCTCATCCAGCAGCAAAAGGTTAGGGCGCTGCCAAACAATCATGCACAGCACCAACCGCGCTTTTTCACCACCGCTCATGCTGCCCACGGCTTGCTTGACCATGTCGCCGCCAAAGTTAAATGTTCCGAGGAAGCTGCGCAAGTCTTGTTCGCGGGTCGCTTGGCCGGCAATTTTTCCCTGTGCGGTGAGCTCTTTAACCAAACGAATCATGTGCTCCAGGGGGTTGTCTGCTGGGCGTAAAACGTCGAGCTCTTGCTGAGCGAAGTACCCAATATTGAGGCCCTTGCCTTCGGTGACTTCGCCGCCAATCGCTGCTAAGTCGCGGGCAACGGTTTTAACCAAGGTCGATTTACCCTGACCGTTGGCGCCCAAAATACCGATGCGTTGACCTGCGAGAACCGAGCGGCTGACGTTATTGACAATGACGGTGGGAGGCGTCCCCTCAGGAGAACCTTCGGGCGTTGGATAGCCAAAGCTTACGCCTGACATCGACAACATGGGGTTGGGCAGGTTGGCGGGCTCTTTGAATTCAAAAGTGAAATCGGCATCGGCCATCAAGGGCGCAATTTTTTCCATGCGGTCCAGCGCTTTAACCCGGCTTTGCGCTTGCTTGGCTTTGCTGGCCTTGGCCTTAAAGCGCGCAATGAATTTTTGCAAATGGGCAATTTTGTCTTGCTGCTTGGAGAAAGCGTTTTGCTGCAAAGTCATTTGCTCTGCCCGCATGTCTTCAAACTTGGTGTAATTGCCGCCGTAACGAACCAGTTTGCCCGCGTCAATGTGCAAAGTGACATTAGTCACTGCATCTAAAAATTCACGGTCGTGGCTAATCACCACCATGGTGCCTTCGTACTTTTTAAGCCAAGCCTCCAACCACACCAAGGCATCCAAGTCCAAGTGGTTGGTGGGCTCGTCTAGCAAGAGCAAGTCTGAAGGGCACATCAAAGCGCGAGCCAATTGCAAACGCATGCGCCAGCCGCCTGAGAAGCTGTTGACCGGGTTTTCGAGTTCGGTGGTTTTAAAGCCCAAACCCAAAATCAGCGCTTGGGCTCGCGAAGGCGCGTCGTGTTCGCCCGCGTCATACAGCGCCATATAGGCGTTGGCCATGCGGTCGCCGTCGTCGGTTGCCTCTGACGCCTTCACTTCTGCGCGAGCAGCGTTTAAAACGGTGTCGCCTTCAATCACAAACTCGGTAGCACTTTGATCTGTCTCAGGCATGTCCTGAGACACTTGCCCCATGCGCCATTGCGTCGGAATGTAGTACTCGCCCGCATCTTCATGTAAGGTGCCATTGAGCAAGGCGAACATAGACGATTTACCTGCGCCGTTTCGTCCGACCAAACCGACTTTTTCTCCGGGGTTGAGTGTGACGGAGGTGCTATCGAGCAAAACCTTGGCGCTGCGGCGCAAGGTGACATTTTTCAGAGTAATCATGGGGTCAGTGATGCGTGCGTGATGAGACAAACCTGGTCTTCACCTGCACTGGTTTCCAGCCAAACCACTTCCAGCAAAGGAAATGCGGCTTCAAAATAAGGACGTTCATTGCCAATTTCTAATACCAACACGCCTTGTGGGCTGAGTTGGGATGCTACGTCGCGCAGCAAACTACGGACAAAGTCCATGCCGTCGCTGCCCCCGGCCAAAGCGAGCAAAGGCTCGCATTTGAACTCGGCGGGAAGTTCAGACATACTTTTTGCGTTCACATAAGGTGGGTTGCACAAGATGAGGTCAAACACGCCATCGGCCTTGGCCAAACCATCCGATTCGGCCAGCGTCATGCGGCCTGCCAAACCGTGGCGTTCGATGTTGATCTGGGCCACAGCCAAAGCGTCTTTGGACAAGTCAAGCCCAAGCACGGTGATTTTTGGATAGGCCAGCGCAGCCAAGATCCCTAAGCTACCGTTACCCGTGCAAAGGTCGAGCACGCGCCAAGTGCTGGGGTCAAGCCATGGGTCGATGCTACCCTCTACCAACACCTCGGCAATGAGCGAGCGCGGCACGATGGCGCGCTCGTCGATATAGAACGAAACGCCTTGCAACCACGCCTCTTGGGTGAGGTAGGCCGCAGGCTTGCGGCTGCTGATGCGCTGGGCAATAAGCGATTGCGCTGTGGCTACTTGCGCTGATGTGAGTTCGGCATTGAATGCGTCATCTGACACATCGATGTCAAGTGGCAAATCCAGTGCCCAAAGCACCAACCAGGCGGCTTCGTCGGCAGCGTTGGTGGTGCCGTGGCCGAAGGCGACTTGGGCTTGGGTGAGTTGTTCAGCGCTTTGCTGAATGAGGGAAGAGAGTTTCATTGTTTTTGTTGTAGCAATGTTGCCAATGCACCCAGCCCAATAGCTTGGACGCCGTCACCCACGGGATAGGGCTCGCCATCGGGGCCGTTGTGTACCAAAAATCGCTGCGTAGGCAGCAAGTCTTGGCATGCGGTGTAAAAGCCTTTTCGCGGTTTAGCGTGAGGGCTTTTTTTAATTTCGATGGCCCACAGCCCATCACCTGGAATATCAATGACCAAGTCGATCTCTGCGCCATTGCTGGTGCGGTAATAACCGTGCTGGGTAACTTTCGAGCAGGCCGTGAGCAATGTTTCGATCGCAAAGCCCTCCCAGCTGTTGCCCATTACGGGGTGGGCCAGTACATCGTCAAGCGTAGTTAAGCCTAGTAAGGCGTGCAGCAAGCCGCTGTCGCGGACATACACCTTGGGAGACTTGACCAAACGCTTGCCCACATTGCTGTGCCAGGGCATGAGCTGACGCAACAACATTAAGTCGCACAGCATGTCTAAATACCTGTGCACAGTTTTGGCATCAATCACCAAGCCTTTGGCGAGTTGCGAAACGTCTAGCAAACCCCCTTGTTTGTGTGCCAGCATGGTCCATAAGCGACGCAAGGTTTGCGCAGGCAGGCGAGCGCCATAGCTTGGCAAATCGCGCTCTAAATAGGTGGTGATGAGGTTTTGTCGCCACGCCAAACTCTTGGCTGTACTCGTGGCCAACAGGCTAGCCGGAAAACCACCGCGCAACCACAGCGCGCCCTGGTGTTCGGCGTCAACTTCAAGCCAATGCAAGGGGCTCAGCTCTAGGTATGCCACACGGCCAGCGAGACTTTCGCCTGATTGGCGCAATAACTCGCCACTGGCTGAACCCAAAAGCAAAAAACGGCCCGTTTCTATTCCCGCACGGCGTCCTTCATCGATCAAGCTGCGCAATACGGGAAACAACTCGGGCATGTGCTTCACTTCGTCCAAGATGACGAATTTGTCTGGGTGGAGCGACAAATAGGCTTCGGGATCTGTGAGTTTTTGTAGATCGCTGGGGCGCTCAAGGTCAAGATAAATGCAATGGGGCTCTTTGCCTTCCCCAATTTTGCGAGCCAGCGTTGTCTTGCCTACTTGACGCGCACCCAAGAGCACCACAGCTGGATAGTCAGCTAATGCGGCTTCAAGGTGAGGGGACAGGTGGCGACTGAACATCCATGTATTTTACGGATTTAATTCCGTGTTTTGCATGGTTTTATACTAAAGTGCGATTTAAATTTTCCAGCACACGGCGGTAAATATTTTTAAGCGGTTCGATATCAGCGACGCTGACATGTTCATTGAGTTTGTGAATGGTGGCGTTGGGCGGGCCGACTTCAACGACTTGAGAACAAATCTGCGCAATAAAGCGGCCGTCGCTGGTTCCGCCGGTGGTAGATAACTGCGTTTGCAGCCCAGTCTCTTCCAAAATAGCGCCGCGAACGGCTTCGACCAAGACGCCTGGCGTGGTCAGAAAAGGCAGGCCGCCAATCGTCCAGACCAACTCGTATTCCAAAGCGTGTTTTTTGAGAACGGCAATCAGGCGCTCTTGCAAAGACGCTGGCGTGGATTCGGTAGAAAACCGGAAGTTAAAGTCCAACACCAAATGCCCCGGAATCACATTACTCACGCCCGTTCCGCCATGCACATTGCTGACCTGCCAGCTCGTGGGCGGAAAGAAGTCGTTGCCTTTGTCCCATTCAATCGTTACCAAATCGGCTAAGGCTGGGGCTAACAAATGAATCGGATTTTTCGCTAAATGCGGGTAGGCGATATGGCCTTGGATGCCTTTGACCGTGAGCTTGCCGCTCATAGTTCCACGTCTGCCGTTTTTAATCATGTCGCCGGTTTTTTCGACCGAAGTGGGCTCGCCCACAATGCAACAGTCCAGCGTTTCGCCGCGAGCGGTGAGGGCCTCGCACACTTTGATCGTGCCATCGACTGCGGGGCCTTCTTCGTCACTGGTGAGTAAGAAGGCAATGTTGATAGCCGCAGAAGGCTCTGCCGCAGCAAATTCTTCACACGCCACCACCATCGCTGCCAGTGACGTTTTCATATCACTGGCGCCTCGACCAAACAACTTACCGTCGCGGTGGGTGGGGATAAAAGGGTTGCTGGCCCATTGGTCGATGGGGCCGGTGGGCACCACATCGGTATGGCCTGCGAATACCAGCGTTTTTGCGCCTGCGTGTGCGCTGCGTTTAATCGCCCACAGGTTGCTCACCCGAAACGTATCGGGACCGCTGTCGATGCGCTCACATTCAAAACCCAGCGGCGTAAGCCGCGCAGTAATGATGTCCAAGCAGCCCGCGTCTTCGGGAGTCACCGAAGGGCGCGAGAGGAGTTGCTCGGTGAGCTGAAGGGTGCGAGACATCAAAATTAGTCGCGCAACAAGTCGTTGATGCTGGTCTTGGAGCGGGTCTGTGCGTCCACGCGTTTGACCACGATGGCGGCGTACATGCTAAAGGGCGCGCCGTTGGCCGCTACTTTAGGAATGTTGCCACTGACAACGACGGAACCGCTGGTTACGCGCCCGTAGGAAATCTCACCTGTAGCGCGGTCAAAAATAGGCGTGCTTTGCCCGATGAAAACACCCATGCCGAGCACCGAGTTTTCTTCGATGATCACGCCTTCAACCACTTCCGAACGAGCGCCAATAAAGCAGTTGTCTTCAATGATGGTCGGGCCGGCTTGCATCGGCTCCAACACGCCGCCAATGCCAACGCCGCCTGATAAGTGAACGTTCTTACCAATTTGGGCGCATGAACCTACGGTAGCCCAGGTGTCCACCATGGTTCCAGAGTCCACATACGCGCCGATGTTGACATACGAGGGCATCAAAATTGCGCCAGAGGCTACGAAGCTGCCGCGACGCGCTACGGCAGGAGGCACCACGCGAACGCCTGAGGCCTTGAGTTCTGCTTCCGTCATGTGGCCAAATTTGGTGTCCACTTTGTCGTAGAAAGCCAAGTCGCCAGATTTCATGACACGGTTGTCTTTTAAACGAAACGACAGCAACACGGCTTTCTTGATCCACTGGTGCGTTGTCCATTGGCCCACGCCGTCGCGGGTGGCAACGCGCAAAGTGCCGTTGTTCAACTGGGCGATGACGTGCTCGACCGCGTCTGCAACTTCTTTGGGTGCGGATTGGATAGAAATATTGGCGCGGTCTTCCCACGCGGCATCAAGGATCGTTTGCAATTGTTGGCTCATGCGCTGCTCTTTCAAAGGAGGGGTTTAACTAAGATACAAAAATCAGTGCCGGGACTGCACAAACTGCACGATGCGCGTGGCAGCTTCAATGCATTCATCGGTGTGCGCGACCAGCGCCATCCGAATCCGGTGGGCGCCAGGGTTGTGTCCACGCGCTTCTCGCGCCAGATAACTCCCCGGCAAAACCGTCACATTGTAGGCAGCGTAAAGATCGCGAGCGAAGTCTTCGTCGCTGCCTTCTACGGCGGCCCACAAATAAAAACCAGCGTCCGGCAAAGCCACATCCATTACCTTTGCCAACATGGGTGTGACCTGTGCAAACTTTTCGCGGTACATCCTGCGGTTGTCAATAACATGCGCCTCGTCGTTCCATGCGGCCACACTGGCCGTTTGAACCACAGGGCTCATGGCGCTGCCGTGGTAAGTGCGGTAGAGCAAAAACGGTTTGATGAGGGCGGCGTCGCCTGCGCAAAAGCCACTGCGCATACCGGGCACATTGCTGCGCTTTGACAAACTCGTAAAACTCACGAGGTTTTTGAAATCGTGGCGGCCGAGTTGTGTCGCTGCTTCGAGCCCACCCAATGGGGTTTCGTCGCGGAAGTAAATTTCGCTGTAACACTCGTCTGAGGCAATCACAAAACCAAAGCGGTCGCTCAGATCAAAAAGCTTTTTCCACTCTTGCAGCGGCATGACTGCGCCCGCGGGGTTGCCCGGCGAGCAGACAAACAGCAATTGCGTTTGGGCCCACACCGATTCAGGAACGCTGTCCCAGTCTTGGGCAAAGTTGCGCTTGGGGTCAGAGTGAACGAAATAGGGCGCACCACCACTGAGTAGCGCGGCGCCTTCGTAAATTTGGTAGAAAGGATTGGGGCAGACTACCCAGGGCTTCTCTGCGCCAGCCTTTGGGGAAACGATGGTTTGCGCAAAGGCAAATAGCGCTTCGCGGGAGCCGTTGATTGGCAAAATTTGGGTGGTTGCGTTGAGGTTCAAGCCGTAGCGACGGTGCGCCCACTGCGCTATAGCGTCTCGCAATGCGGGCTCGCCTGCGGTTGCAGGATACGCCGACAAGCCCGAGCCCAGGACCGCGTCGCTAAAGGCTTGTTTAATTAAAGCCGGCGTAGCGTGGCGTGGCTCGCCAATACCCAAGCTGATGGGGGCGTAGCTGGCATTGGGTTTAACGGACGAAAAAAGCTGGCGCAGGCGCTCAAAGGGATAAGCCTGCAAAAGCGATAAATTGGGGTTCATGGGGTCGTATTATCGTTGAGTCATCGTTAAACTCAGCCTCAGGCAGGGCGTTTTAAGACCGATAAGCGCGCCGCTTTGCTTGAACTATTAAAACATTCATCATTCAGGGGGCTGGGTGGACTATCGCTACTTAGATATCGAACGCGCCATGGGCTTCATGGGCGATGCGCAAGGCGTAAGGGATATGTTGAGCGTTCTTTGCGCGACCCTCAAGACCGATCTGCCCAAAATGCAAGAACGTCTTCGTGCCAATGACTTGCCAGCCTTGCAGAAAAACTTGCACTCGCTCAAAGGTTTTATTCCCATTTTTTCTAACCAAGCGCTGGCGGATCAATTGATTGCCCTCGAACGGATGGCCAGAGCCCCAGACCCAGATCCCAAAGACTTTCAGCCGCAGTGTGAAGCGTTTTTTAATGCGATTGCTGATTTGTCGCAAGAAGCGGAAAACTACCTTGCCCAGCCAATGTAGCGCCGGGGCAAATGACACGCCGAATACTAAGGGGAACCCCCTGTTGAGCGCTGGGACAGTCACGGTATCATGAGGGGATGTTTAGAGCGGTAAATTTTACGTTTTTCACAATTAAATCAACAACTTAGCCAAGAATAGTTCTCGCCCGTGCGCCTTAATTCGATCAAGTTATCTGGATTTAAATCCTTTGTTGACCCCACCAACTTCCTCTTGCCGGGTCAATTGGTCGGCGTAGTGGGCCCCAACGGGTGCGGTAAATCTAACATCATGGATGCGGTGCGCTGGGTGCTTGGTGAGAGTCGCGCCAGCGAGTTGCGCGGCGAGTCGATGCAAGACGTGATCTTTAACGGAACGACTTCTCGCAAAGCCGCCAGCCGCGCCAGTGTGGAATTGGTTTTTGACAACGCAGACCACCGCGCCGGTGGG
>Ga0247844_1007225_pt1 | contig 12777 bp, 14 predicted proteins | sample LaCtaG_FD_192421 | JGI IMG/M metagenome (GOLD analysis project Ga0247844, IMG submission 192421) | Freshwater microbial communities from meromictic Lake La Cruz, Castile-La Mancha, Spain - LaCruzMarch201714.5m_1 | ecosystem: Environmental > Aquatic > Freshwater > Lake | place: Spain: Castile-La... | reverse complement strand
GTGACAAACTTCAATCTCTGCTCCGTCGTAGGGGTGTTTTTCCAAGGCATAGACTGCCCCCAACAACTGTAACCCATGTACCCGGTCAACTTGTTACCCATGTACCCGGTCCGAACCATCTCACGAAGCCGGGTCCGGGAGCGAAATACGAATTCGTTTTCAACGGGCACAAATTTGAATCAGGTGAACGGTGGTGGGGGACACAAAAGAAAAGCCTTGAGCGAGTGGCGAAAGCGCATCGGCTTTTCGTTACCGGTAAGAAGAAGCTTCGCTTTGTAAGAGCCGAAGACGACGCATCAGGCCAAGGGCTCACCAACAATTGGTCAGATATTGGCGGAGCCGTGCAGAGCAGATCCGACCCCAAAATCTACGTGGTTCAGACCGGAACAGCGGTGGTTCAACGGTGCATTCTGTTAACGACTGACCCCGGCGACCTCGTGCTCGACCCGACCTGCGGTTCCGGCACCACCGCCATGGTCGCCGAGCAATGGGGCCGCCGCTGGATCACGATTGACACCTCGCGCGTGGCGCTGGCGCTTGCCCGTGCCCGCATCATGGGCGCGCGTTATCCCTTTTACCTGCTGGCGGATTCCCGCGATGGCCAGAAGAAGGAAGCCGAAGTCACCCGCACCGCGCCGAGTTCGCAGCCCGTGCATGGGAACATCCGCCACGGCTTCGTCTATGAGCGCGTGCCGCACATCATGCTCGAAACCATCGCCAACAACGCGGAGATTGATGTCATCTGGGACCAGTGGCAGGCGAAGCTGGAGCCGTTGCGCCAAGACTTGAACAAGGCCCTCGGCACGAACTGGCAGGAGTGGGATATCCCACGCGAGTGGGCCAGTGTGTTGCAGACTTTCCAGTCTGCATCCCCGAAGCATGGCAGGCTAGAAAGCCCGCCTCACGCTCAGAAGTTGCACGCCGACTGGTGGCAGGCGCGCATCGCCCGGCAGCAGGAGATCGACAAGTCCATCGCCGCCAAGGCACAGCCTGAGAAACTCTACGACAAGCCCTACGACGACAGGAAGAAGGTCCGCGTGGCCGGTCCCTTCACCGTGGAGAGCCTCAGCCCCCACCGAGTGCTGGGCGTGGATGAGGACGATGAATTGATCGACACCCTCAAGGAAGGCAGCGCCGAATACGGAGCTAAGCAGTCCTTCCCCCAGATGATCCTGGAGAACCTCAAGACCGCCGGTGTGCAGCAGGCGCACAAGGAGGACCGCATCACCTTCACCGCGCTCACCCCCTGGCCCGGTGAGCTGGTCTGCGGCGAAGGCCGCTACAAGGAAGGCGATGCCGACAAACGCGCCGCCATCTTCATCGGTCCCGAGTTCGGCACTGTGCAGCGCGCCGACCTCGTCGCCGCCGCCCGCGAGGCCGGGGATGCCGGGTTCGATGTGCTCATCGCCTGCGCCTTCAACTACGAGGCGCACGCCACGGAGTTCAGCAAGCTGGGCCGCATCCCCGTGCTCAAGGCCCGCATGAACGCCGACCTCCACATGGCCGAGGACCTCAAGAACACCGGCAAAGGCAACCTCTTCGTCATCTTCGGCGAGCCGGACATCACCCTCATCCACGAGAAGGACGGCAAGCTCCGCGTGAAGGTGAACGGCGTGGATGTCTTCAAACCCCAGACCGGTGAAGTCATCAGCGACGGAGCCGACGGCATCGCCTGCTGGTTCATCGACACCGACTACAACGAAGAAAGCTTCTTCGTCCGCCAAGCCTACCTCCTCGGTGCCAACGACCCCTACAGCGCCCTCAAGACCACCCTCAAAGCCGAAATCAACCCCGAAGCCTGGGCCACCCTGAACAGCGATACCTCACGCGCCTTCGAGAAACCGAAGCAGGGAAGGATTGCGGTGAAGGTGATCAATCACCTGGGGGATGAGGTGATGAAGGTTTTCAAAGTGTGATTTCCAGCTAGTTTCATTCACCATGAGCGAAAACAACCTCCTTCTCGATGCACCGCCAATCGTCGAAGCGGTGCTAGATATTGATTGTGATCTGCCAGTAGGCTTTGAACTCGCAGCGGTCGAGAAGCCGTCGAAGGATGCCTTTGCCAGTCAATATCCCACCAGCCGAACGCAATTTGTTGAGGAACACAAAATCGAGCAGCAGCCCGATCAGCCTGCCAAGCACTCGACTAAACGCGGAGTGCAGGCGTTCCGGTTTGTGCAGGCCGATGAAAAGCAACTCGTGCAAGTCAGGGCGGAGGGTTTTTCTTTCAACCGGCTCTCGCCTTATACTCGGATGGATGACTACATGACGGAGATTCGACGGACCTGGGAGCTGTATCGAAGCATTGTCAGTCCCGTCTTGGTTCGAGCCATAAAGCTTCGCTTCATCAATCGCATCCTTCTCCCATTGAAAGACGGGAGTGTTGACCTGGATTTTTATTTGAAAATCGGCCCCAAGTTGCCTGATGAGAACAGGCTCAGTTTTGCGGGATTTCTAAACCAGCACATGGCGGTGGAGAGAGAAACTGGCAATCAGGTGAACATTGTGCTCACCACTCAACCACCCGAAGCGGACAGGCTGCCGATCATTTTCGATATTGGGGTCGTCCACTCGAAACCGGGAGAGCCAGCCGATTGGGAATGGCTTGAAAGGCAGATTCAGCAGTTAAGAGACTTGAAGAATCGTATATTCAAGAACACCCTGACACCAGAATGCCTGAAATTGTTTCAACGCTAGGATTTGGATTCCTTGCCGGCTACGCGGCTCTCAACACGCTTGTCCGCACAAGCAGTGCCGTTTCCTGCGAGGCACAGTCTGTTCGGGATGTTGCTCGAACGGTCGTGAGCTACGGCGAAAGCTCCGAATCACTTTTTGGCGACAAGAACACGGTGCTGTCTCAATTGTGGGCAATGTTTGACGAATGTTCGGAGCCGGACTGGGATGCCTGCGGCGCAGAGCCTCTTAGTGGAGTGGCGGCTGGCGCTGCCGCCGTTTTTATTCGAGCCTTACCATCAGGAGTGCCGATGCCGGAACTGGCACCTGAACCCAACGGTTCTATTTCTCTCGACTGGATTCAGTCGCGTCATCGGATGTTTTCACTGAGCATCGCCAGCACGAACAGACTTGCCTATGCTTGGATGGACGGCACTGACAAAGGCCACGCTGTAGCCCGGTTCGATGGCACCAAGATTCCAACTCGAATTCTGGAAGGAATTCAATCCATCACAGATCATGGAGACACTCGAGTCAGGGCTGCCTGATCATGTTGCGGATGACGAGGATCTGGCGCGTTTTCTGATTCAAAGCAATCAGTTCAGCATTCAGGCCGTGAAGCCTGCGGCATTCATGCCCAATCCCAAGGATCGTGAAACCTCGGTTTCTCGCCAGCACCGCGAGCCTTCTGATGCTTTATGGGCAATCGGGCTGAAAGCGGCTGGTGGGCGCACACTATACGGTGCGACATTTGTGAAAGCGCAGGAAGTCAGAAATGCTGGACTTGAAGTCACCGCCGCTGAGCCACCTCCCTGCCACGCAGTCATCACAGGTTGGCCCTGGCCAGAAGATTTGGACATGCAAAGAGCACAGCAGAAAGAGTTTGCGATCGAATTAGCGAGTGCGGCCGGAAAACCCATCTTGCGGTAACATCGCACATGGACTTCCGAATCGCCGACACCTTCACCGGCAGCCTCGCGCGCCTGACCGGCGACGAGCAGAAGGCCGTGAAAACGACGGCGTTCGACTTGCAGATGAACCCGGCGAATCCGGGCATGAGCTTTCACAAACTGGACAAGGCGAAGGACAAGAACTTCTGGTCCGTGCGGGTCAGTGCGGACATCCGCATCATCGTTCACAAGACGGCGGGTAGCCTGCTGCTCTGCTATGTGAACCATCACGACAAGGCCTATGACTGGGCGGAGCGTCGCAAACTGGAGACGCATCCGAAGACTGGCGCGGCGCAGCTCGTGGAGATTCGCGAGACGGTGCAGCAAATCCTCGTGCCGCAGTATGTGCTGGAGGAACCGAAGAAGGTTGCGGCACCCAAGAAGCGGCCCTTCGCGCATCTGTCCGATGATGACCTGCTCAGTTACGGCGTGCCGATCGAGTGGTTGAAAGATGTCCGCGAAGCCACGGAGGAAAGCTATCTGGCACTGGCAGATCATCTCCCCGCCGAAGCCTCTGAGGCTCTGCTGGAGATCACGACAGGCGGAACGCCACGCAAGCCCGAGCCTGCGGAGCCGAAGGCCAATCCGTTCGACCACCCGGATGCGCAACGCCGCTTCCGCGTGATGACCAACGTGGAGGAACTGGAACGTGCGCTGGATGCTCCCTGGGAAAAGTGGACGGTCTTCCTGCACCCCGACCAGAAGCAGTGAGTGGCCCGCGACTACTCCGGCGCTGCCCGAGTCTCCGGCTCCGCTGGCACCGGCAAGACCGTGGTGGCGCTTCATCGTGCCGTGCATCTCGCAAGAGCAAATCCTGATGCCCGCATCCTGCTAACGACCTTCTCCGACACTCTGGCCAACGCCTTGCGCGCCAAGTTCCGGTGCCTCGTCTGGAACGAGCCCAAACTCGGTGAACGCATCGACATCCACTCCTTCAACGCCATCGGCCAGCGGCTCTACAAGGCACACTGCGGCCCAGTAAAGCTGGCGGACAGGAAGACGATCCGAGAGCTGCTGAGTGCCGCCTCGAAGGAGATTGACGGCCACAAGTTCACGCTACACTTCCTCCTGACCGAATGGGAACAGGTCGTGGATGCTTGGCAGCTCGGATGCTGGGATGAGTATCGCGATGTCGCACGCCTCGGGCGCAAGACTCGGCTCCCAGAAGCACAGCGCGCGGTGCTATGGTCGATCTTTGAGAAGGTGAAGAGCGGCCTGAAGGCGAAGAAGCTAATCACTCACGCGGCGATGTTCACCGAACTCGCTGCGACGATCATCAAGACCAAGAAGCGCCCCTTTGATTTCGTCGTGGTCGATGAAGCCCAGGATGTCGGCATTCCGCATCTGCGCTTCTTCGCCGCTCTCGGTGCTGACAAGCCCAATGTCCTGTTCTTCGCCGGAGATCTCGGCCAGCGCATCTTCCAGCAACCATTCTCCTGGAAGTCCCTCGGCGTGGATATTCGCGGGCGCTCACGGAACCTGCGAGTGAACTATCGCACCTCCCACCAAATCAGAATGCAAGCCGACCGTCTGCTCGGTCCTGAAGTAAGCGATGTCGATGGGAACAAGGAAGAGCGCAGTGACACGATCTCCGTCTTCAACGGCCCGCCTCCGACCATCCAAGCCTTCAAGACCGAGGCCAAGGAGTGCCAAGCCGTCGCTGCATGGCTGACACAACAAGCCAAAGCTGGTGTGCTGCCGCATGAGATGGGCGTCTTCGTCCGCTCCGAAGCTCAACTCGAACGTGCTCAGACTGCGGTCGATGAAGCAGGTCTGTCATGGAAAGTGCTCGATGAGCATGTGGAAACCGAAGCAGGGCATGTCTCCATCACCACCATGCATTTGGCAAAGGGGCTGGAGTTCCGCGTGGTCGTCGTCATGGCCTGCGATGACGAAGTCATCCCACTGCAAGAGCGCATCGAAACCGTGGGCGATGACGCCGATCTCCAAGAAGTCTATGATACCGAGCGGCACCTGCTTTACGTCGCCTGCACGCGTGCCCGAGATCATTTGCTCGTGACCAGTGTGGAACCAGCTTCAGAGTTCTTGGATGATCTGATGGCCTAGCGGACAGGAGGCTTTGCTTTCCGATCAGCGTTGGGTTGTCCACTAGCACACTGCTGGCCGACGACTGACGTGGAAACGGTGTCAGGCTGCCACTGTCGGACCAACGGAATTGCGGTGAACCTAAGCAGCCGGGTTGGGCCTTGAAAGCATGACCTCTACGGCATCACCGCTGCACAAGCCCTGGGTAGGCTGGTCGTGATTCAGCACGGGATTAATGGAAAGTTCAGAGGTCTCGCCTGCAGCCCATCAATTCGCCTTACGCAGCCAGAGCCGCCAAACGAACAACCATCCCCATTTTCAGGGTCACGGATAATATTCACAAGGAAGGGTTTCACCCCATAGTGAGCGAAACGTTCGTGCCCCAGAATGCGGCATGTGGGATTGACGACAATGCCACACAACAAAACCAAACCGCAATAACCTATGATCAAACAACTCGTATTCAGTGCCGTGCTCGGCCTCATCTCCAGCACTGCCATCGCCGCCGACAACATCATCGCCCCAGCTAAGCCCGACGACATCATCGGCACAGCCAAAACCGCCGGAATCTTCAAGACCCTGACTGCTGCACTTGATGCCGCAGGCAAGACTTCAATGCTCCAGGAAAAAGGCCCTTACACGGTGTTCGCTCCAAGTGATGAAGCCTTCGCTAAACTGCCCCCTGGCACGGTGGAAGGCCTGCTCAAGCCAGAAAACAAAGAGAAGCTCGGTAAACTGCTCGCCTACCATGTCATGGAAGGCAAGGTCATGGCAGCAGACGTGAAGACCATGATGGCCAAGACTGCCAACGGTGCCAATCTCGACATCAAGGTCACCCCTGAGGCGATCATGGTGAACGATGCCAAAATCGTCAAAGCCGACGTGGCAGCCAGCAACGGCGTGATCCACGTCATTGACACAGTGCTTATGCCCCCCATGAAGTAATCAAAACTTTTGGTTGGGCGCGGCTCGCCGAACGATCTCCTCTGGGAGTTGTTCGGCGAGCTTTTTTGTGGACGGTACTTTGCACTTTGAGGCGGGCCACACGGCACTCCGCATTTATGGCAAAGAGGCAGAGGAGCGGAAGAACCAGAGATATGCAATCTCTGCGTCCTCCACCTCTCTGCCCCTTTTGATATTGCTCCGATATTTACGCGACGCGCTCCCTGCGCGCTTGCAACTCGACGAGATGCTGTGTGAGTGGCGGCAGGAGGGTGTGGCGGATAAGCTCTTTAGATGCCTCCGAGATGTCGAGATCGTTCATGGCGTCCATGTACTCGCTGATCCCGTGCTCCTCGCCAGCTTGTAGGATTTTTAGTGCTGGGGACTCGCCTATGAGTGTGGCTGCGCCCTCAAGTGTCTGGGCGAATCCGCCCCACAGACCGGAGCCGCTGGCAGGTTCTGCGCCGTCCTGGGAGATGAACTTGCGAAGCTCAGCCGCACTTGCTATGTGAGCGGTGCGGATGCGCTCCAGCGCGCTGTCATCGGATGAATTGGTGAAAGTATCAATCGCCTGGGTGTAGGTTTCGATAGCGGCGATCTCTCCACGCAACAGTGAGTTGCAGGTATCAATGGTCTTGTCGTTTATAGTCATAAGGGTAGTTAGGTTTTAATAGCTGTGGCAGTTGCGCCGCGATGGCCTGCAACTGCCACAGTTAGGCCTGAGGATTTAAGTCGGGCCTTGCTGGTTTTGGGGGGAAAGTGTCAGACTTGCTGGCGAACTAGCGACTGCTGGTGGCGACCGCTTTTTGTAATCTTCCCGAGGGTTTTTCGTCTTCATCCGACTCGTCGTCTGATTCACCCAGGGCTTCCTGGTTGCTGCTGGCGATTGCCAGCGCGCTGAGGGCTTCATTAGCAGCCTTTTCCTCTTCGAGGATTTCTAGCAGCAGGCCGGCGGCTTCCTCATTGCCCAGCAGACCTGCCCACTCGTGCAGGCAGCCATAAGAGGCCATTTCGTAATGCTCAATTTTTTGCGCGGCAGCGATCAAGGCTGCGTTGATAGCTGGCGAGTCTTCAAAGGCTGCCGCAAGCTCCTCACCTTCCTCCAGCAGGCCCACGGTGGCCTTGCAGGTCTTGCCTTTGGCCTTGTGGTCAAAGCATTCGAAGACCTGCTCCAGTTTTTTAACATGGCTTTCGGTCTCTTCCAGATGGGCTTGAAAAGCCCCTTTCAAATCATCGCAGGTGGCAGCATCGGCCATTTTGGGCAGGGCTTTGACGATGCGGCGCTCGGCGTCATACATGTCTGCCAGTTCGTTGAGAAACAGATCTTTGAGTGTCTTCATACTTTTATGGTGGTGTCGTTGCTTGAGTGGAAAGCACCTGTGGCTAGGCTAGTCCTAGCCACAGGCGTTTGGGCGGACTTTCACAGCACCGGAACTGGGACAGGGTACTCCGTGGGGCGCTTGGAGACGTTGGTGGTCACGCTGTCATCTGAGGTGGTATATTCGTCATCCTTCTTCTCCTTGCGCTTGTCGGGTGTGGATGCCTCACCTGTGGTGCAGATGTCTTGCGCGTCGGCATTGGTGAAGATGTCCTTGGCACGGCTGATCTGCTCAGAATTCTCTGTGTGGACGGAGATGAGGATGTTGCCTTCCTTGAGCTTGCCTTCGTAGCGCTTGGCCTCAAGCTCAGGAATGCCCATGCCGATCAGGCCACCTGCGATGCCGCCGACAGCGGCACCGATGGCTGCACCGCTAAGTGCTGCCATGATGGGACCGGCGGCGATGAAGGGGCCGAACCCTGGAATGGCCAGCGCGCCGATGCCGGCGATCCAGCCCAATGCGCCGCCGATGACCCCGCCCGTGCCTGCACCGGTAACGGCTCCTTCGGGTGCTTTGGTGTTCTTCTCATGCGCGAAGTCGTGGCTGGTGTCTTTGTCAGCGAACAGCGCCGAGATGTCGTTGTTGGAAAAGTTAGCGACCTTGAGGTTGTCAACGATTCGATCCGCTTGGTCGCGGGAGGTGGCTATGCAGAATACAGATTTGTTGGACATGTTGGTTTGTTTTCTTGGTTGGGTTGGTTGTGATGGGTGATTGAATCAGTTGCCGGTGGTGGTGATCTTGACTTCCAGTTGGTTATCCACATTGCCGACACGCGCGATCCGCTCGGCGATCTCGCCGATCAGACGTTTCTCGTCGGCGTTGTTGACGGGGCCGCGCAGGGTGACCTGTCCTTTGTTGGTGATGATTTTCACGTTCTGGGCGTTCATGGACATGTTCTTTCCGGCCATGATTTCCCGGCGAATCTGCGCTGTTGTATCTATATCGGCCTTGTTGTTGCCTTGGTCGAGGGGGGTCAGCGAGCGGGGATTGTTGTCGCGTGAATTGCGCGCGGTGTTGTCCACGTTGGTGGTGAAGTAAGGCTCGATCTTGTAGGCTTGGTAAATTCCGGTGGCGTAGCTGGTCTCAGCAAATTCGGGCCACTGGTTGCTCTTGAAGTGCGGTGCGCTGCTCAGCATGTCTTTTGAGGCATCTAGCTGCAGGGTGTCACGACCTGTATTGTAACGGAACGCGGCAGGGGGGACGGCGCTTAGCTCATCGCCCATACCGAGGAATCCACCGGAGGAGACGATGACCGCCAAGACGCGACCTGCGGGCAGGTCCAGCAACATGTTATCCACTTTGCCGAGCATGTCTTCCTGTAGGTTCTTCACGGGTGTGCCCATGATCTTGCTGGCCTTTTGGACCTGACCCAGACGTGCTGCCGGGATCATGCCTGTGAGGACGGCATCTCCTGTTTGGACGAAGTTAAAGGTGGTTTCATGACCAAAGTGGCGATACACGGCGGACAGATGATCGGAGTCGCTGTATTCAGCCCACTTTGACGTGTCGAATTTTGGCGCGTTCGCCAGCTTCGCTTTGTCGGCGTCGAGATGCAGCACTTTGTTGGTGGCATCGTGGTGCAAGGAGCCGGGGGGCACGGCTGTCAGTGCGTTGTCGGCGGAGAGGATGACCTGGGTGATTCTGCCAGACTCTACATCCACGGCTAGGTCTTCCACCTTGCCGAGTGTTTCGTCCTGCTTGTCTTTGACCGTCATGCCGATGATGTCGCTGGCCTTAGCCGCACCGTTGAGCCGGTCAGTTTTGGAACTGGTGGGAGTTTCTGCTTGTGCCGTGATGGCCAGGAGAGAGGCAGCGGCGGCGCCGATGAGAATTTGAAGTTTCCGTTTCATGCTTTTGTTTTTTTCAGGGGTTGTTCTTTCGGGAGCTTGGGCTGCTCCCGCTGTGACCATAGTGGATGCCGAGGCTCTGCGATCGCTATGGGGTGTAACCCGACTCCTGGCTCTAAAAAGTCCGCTGAGTTGCAGACTAACACCGCGCAAACACGTTGTTCTTCTGACAAACCAACTTTAATGTATCGCCACCGCCCATGCTGCGCACCTTTTCACTCATGCTGCTTGCTATCTTGTTTGTCCTGGCAGGCATGAATCACTTCCTGAATCCGCAGACGTATCTGGCGATGATGCCGCCCTGGTTGCCTTTCCCGGAGGTGCTGAATCTCGTGAGCGGGGCAGCGGAAATGGCGGGTGGGATCGGTATTCTCATCCCACAGCTCCGCCGTGCAGCAGCCTGGGGTCTCATCGCTCTGCTGGTCGCTGTTTTCCCGGCGAATATTCAGATGGCGCTTCACGGCTTGGAGGGTGTCGCTATTCCGGCCTGGGTTCTGTGGGCGCGTCTCCCCATCCAGCCAGCCCTCATTGCTTGGGTGTATTTTACCTGCCTGCACTGGCGCAGGGGTACTGTGCGCTGATGGCTACTCACCGCCGCAGTGGCGAACGCAATGGAGTGTTCACCCCATTGGCGGGCAGCGGCTGGGCGTGTAAACTAGCTTTCATGAGCACCTCTTCACCTCGCAGGCGCGGACCGCGCATCCTTACCACGCTGCTACTCCTGCTCGTGGTATATTTACTCAGCCTTGGCCCCATCCATGCGCTGTATTCTAGCCGCAGGCTGCCAGGCACCATGCCCGCTGTGCTAGCGGCCTTTTACAAGCCTGCGGACTGGCTCAATGCGAACACACCTCTGGGTAGGCCGATGGCGGTCCACGATGACTGGTGGAAAGGCGTGCTGAAACGCCCCTGAAACACAGCCTCACGCTGTCATTAAGTCCCGCACGAGGGTAGGGTTTCACCCCATAGATGGCCTGCCAGCCCTGGCGAATATTCGCTGAGGTGGATGCATCAGGCGGGGACACATCATCGCTGGCAGCCTGCTGGAATCTGCGACCGACTACTATGAATGAAACCCCGTTGAGCACGCTATCAGAAGCCTATCTGGTGGCCCTGCGCGCCGATTCCCAACAGGGATCAGATACCACCCTACACTCGGCACATAAGCTGGGCGCGCAGGCCGTGGCGCTCGGCCTGGGGACGCTGGACCTGGCGAAAATGCATGACCAGGCGCAGGCTGCACTGCTGCCGCTAGAATGCCAGCCTGGCGCGCGCGCGGACATGACTGCTCGTGCAGAACTGTTTTTCACGGAAGCCTGCCTACCGATCGAAAAAACCCGCCGCACCGCCATAGAGGCGTGCTCTGAACTGGTCCAGGTGAACAAGAGCCTGGGCCAACTCACGCAGGAATTAACGGATTCCAATCGCGAACTGCAGCAGGGGATCACAGAACGCCAGCGGGCAGAGGCAACGCTCAAGATCAGCGAGCAGGCTACTGGCCAGTTGCTCAAAGAGTCCCGCGCTCTGGAGAAGAATCTCCAGGTCATGACCCGCAAGCTGCTGACTGCGAATGAGGCAGAACGCAGAAAAATGAGCCTGCATCTGCATGACGAAATCGCACAATCATTGCTGGGAATCCATGTTAGACTGCTAGTGTTGAAAACGGAGGCCGCTGGCAATCAAACGGACTTGGGCAAGGAGATTACCCTCACCCAGCAGTTGGTCGAGCAGTCTGTGATTAACATCAAACGCTTCGCCCATGAGAACGGAATCCCCTTTAATGCATAAGCTAGGAAAGTTCGCACAGCTCTATCTCACCGCTTTGCAGCAGCATCTTCAAGAGGGGCGCAATGCGGACCTAGAGCCAGCGCGTGTACTAGGGCGTCATGCCATGAGCACGGGAAAGGAGACGCTGGACCTGGCGCGGATTCATGAGGCTACCCTCACCACTCTGATGCTGCCACACGACTCCGCCCGCACGCGCGAAAGTATGATCCGGCGTGCGAGTGCTTTTTTTGGCGAGGTCATCACGCCGATTGAGGAGACTCATCGCGGCGCGCAGGAGGCGAATGCGCACCTGAAAAGCATGATCAGCAAACTGACCCAACGCACGAAAGACCTGGCCACCTCAAACGAGCAACTGCAAAGTGAAATTCTACAACGCAAAGCAGTGGAGGATTCCCTGAGAACCAGTGAGCAAACGGCAAGCAAGCTGCTGACGAAGTCGCGCCAGATGCAGGAGGAGCTGCGACACTTATCCCGCCAACTTTTGTCTGCGCAGGAGGAGGAACGCCGGAAGATCAGCCGTGAGTTGCATGACGTCATCGCCCAGACGCTGACCAGCATCAATGTCCGGCTGGCAGCTTTGAAAACATTCTCAGCGGCCAGCACCAAGCAGCTTCATCAAAAAATCGCAGCCACTCAGCGGCTTGTGGAAAGGTCGGTGAACATTGTGCACCGCTTCGCGCGAGAGCTGCGCCCGGCAGTGCTGGATGACCTTGGGCTGATCCCGGCGCTCCATTCGTTCATGAAGACCTTCACAAAGGACACGGGTGTACGCGTGAGTCTGGAGGCCTTTGCCGGGATCGAGAAAACTAACGAAAGCCAGCGCACGGTGCTCTACCGTGTCGCCCAGGAGGCACTCTCCAATGTAGCCCGTCATGCCCAGGCCGACCATGTGGTGGTGCGCATCAGTAAAGTCAAAAGCATCCTCAGCATGGAGGTTGCAGACAATGGCAAAGGCTTTGATGTGGACGGCTCTGCGGGCGTAGGCAAGCACAGCCGGCTCGGGCTGCTCGGCATGAGGGAGCGTGTACCCCGTAGTTTCATAAACAACGGCTGAAGCGAGGTGTGGCAGGAGCTGGCGGCGGCCTTCTGCCTGGGTGAGAGTGTGGTTACGAAGCAACAAACCCACTCAAACGAAAGGCCACCATTAGTGAA
>Ga0247844_1007218_pt1 | contig 12786 bp, 6 predicted proteins | sample LaCtaG_FD_192421 | JGI IMG/M metagenome (GOLD analysis project Ga0247844, IMG submission 192421) | Freshwater microbial communities from meromictic Lake La Cruz, Castile-La Mancha, Spain - LaCruzMarch201714.5m_1 | ecosystem: Environmental > Aquatic > Freshwater > Lake | place: Spain: Castile-La... | reverse complement strand
ATGCCATTGTTTTACAAGTTTACGATAAGTCAATTTTAATGATGCAAGATCGATTTCGTTTTCAATTTGAAATAATTTTTTGTACTCGTTAATCCTTTTCATTTTTTGTTTTTCAAGTATTACATTTGGGTTTATTAACTTTAAAAAGCAAAAACCCTAAAATATTTATACATCTTAGGGTTTTTGCTTAAAGCCATTAAGGTATTTCATTAATGCTTATTTTAATTGTATCAAAATCAAAAATTAGTATTAATTGTTGGTGATAAATTTGCAAGAATTTAAAAGAACAATGGTTTGCAAAAGTAATACTTTTAAATTATTTAACTAAAAAATAGATTCGCGAATACTTTATATCTAGATTGTTACGCTTTTACAAATCTCTTACTTGTAGTTTCTCCATTATTAGCAATTACTCTAAACAAATAAACACCACTTTCTAAGTAAGAAATATCGATAGAATTAGATTGTACTATTTTTTCACCAATCAATTTTCCATCAAGAGAGAAAATACTTACTTTATCAAAATTTGGATTTTCAAAAACCAACCTTTCAGATCCAGGATTAGGATAAAATTTAATTGATTCGCCATTGAGTTCACTAATACTTGCAAATGGGTCAAATTCATAAACTCTTACAAAATCTACAGTCATTTCAGCAGGAAAAACGGTTGTTGCATCTGGATATCCTGGCCAATTTCCTCCGACAGCAAGATTTAATAATAAATAAAAAGGAAGTTGAAATTCTTCAGTTCCATTGACGCCGTTAGCAATATTTAATTGAAAATAAAGTGTTTCGTCCATGTACCATTTAATTGCTAAAGAATCCCAAATAACAGCGTAATTATGAAATTCAGTAACGTCTGCATCGATAACTCCACCCATATAGTTGTGTCCAACGTTGTCCCAGTGAGCAGTTCCGTTGATTTTAGTATTATTATTAATGTGTTCCATCACATCGATTTCACCACATCGCGGCCAACTAACTTGATCAATATTTGTTCCTAACATCCAAAATGCAGGCCACAAACCTTTTCCCATTGGTGCTTTTAAACGCGCCTCAATTTTTCCATAGTGCATTTGAAATATACCTTTTGTGATAATTTTTGCAGAAGTATATTCATTCGTTTGGAATTGTTCTTCACGTGCTGTAATCAATAATTCGCCATTAGAAATACTTAAGTTTGTTGGACTATCTGTATAATATTGAGATTCGTTGTTTCCAAAACCCCAACCACCAATGTCTTTAGCCCACTTAGTGTTATCGAGAGTTGTGCCATCAAATTCATCATTCCAAATCATTGTCCATTGCGCTTGACTAATAAATGCAAGTAAACTGAAAATGGAAATTAATTTTAGTTTTTTCATAGTTGGGATTTTATATTTTTTTGCCTCATTGAAGAGGTAAAGAGAATACTTTCTGATTCAAAAAAAGGAGGGTTGCCCCTCCTCCTTCATTCATCAATCAATCAAATCTTAATTTTTAATAATTCTTACCACTTTAACAGCGTCATTTGCATATACATTAAATGTATAAACGCCTGCTGTGAAGTTTTCAAGATTTATTTCTGTCTCATTCATTTCTACTTTTTTTGTTGCAATTAATGCACCTAGCATAGAGTAGATTTCGATTTTTTCAATTTTATGTTCGCTTGATACCGTTACTTTAGAATCTGCTGGGTTCGGATAGATTACTAAATCTGGATCTATTAACTCACCAATACCGATTGAACAAGGCGAACATCTTCCGTAAGTGTTTGAAACAGCACCTTGACCTAACAACCAACGACGATTTGCATAAGTTGAATAATCTGTCAGTGGAGCACAACCAGCACCATTAACCATTTCTTGAATCAAGTTTTCAACTACTCCGTCTTTCACTAACAAATACTCTAATGTATCGTTTGGAGCTGGAGAAATAGTAAATGTATAAGTTCCGTCTCCGTTACTTACTGCTGCAGGACCAAAATTAGGATTCCATTGCCAGTTTGGACCTGTTAATCTCACTGTTGATGCAGTTGAACAAACCTCTGTTGTAATCACGATATTTGGATAAGAACAAGGTACACAACGGTCATAACTAATGAATACGTTTCCTGAACCTACAACCCATTTTCTGTTTGCATAACCAAAGAAATCAGTAACAGGTGCACAGTTTCCACCATTTTGCATATCAGAAACTAAACTTTCTTGAACTCCGTTAACTATTATTAAATATTCCATATCTGTAGTTGGAATTGGATCTAAAGTAAAAGTCCAAGTACCATCGTTGTTGTTTACTGCAAAAGGTCCAGCAGTTGGGTCCCAGCTCCAGAAAGGTCCAGTCATTCTTACTTCAGTTGCAGCAATTGAACAAACATCAACTGTAATTTGAAGACCTGAAGCAGCTTGAGTAAACATTTTTAAATCATCGAAATAATAGGTTTTCTCTCCAGCAGTTGCTCCGTTAACACCATAATTAAAGAACACAGATGGTTTGTCGTACGTGTAAGCTAAATTGATAGCAGCAGTTCCAGCACCTTGGTTTGCAAAATCGAACGTTAATGTTTCCCATTGACCAGCAACAGTTGTTACAGCATCTGTTTCAACAGAATGTGTTGGATCTGCATGATCTTCAACTTTCATACGAACTGTAATTCCAGCGTCTGGTGACCAAACTTTTAAAGTCATTTTTTGGTTTGATGCTGTAAATGGAATTGGTGAAGCTAAACCTAATTCAGCAGCAGCAGTGATTGTTGTTCCAGCCCAAGATTGAGCAGTTGCAGCTTTAATCACTTTAACAACTGTGTTATTTACGTTTGTCGGATCTACTTCAATAGTAGATGCTTGAGCTCCTTCAAAACCGATAACTCCATAATCAATTGTCGAACCTTGGAAAGTAACAGGTAAATCCATTTGTGCTAAAGTTACTACACCACAAGCCACACATTTGTCCCAACAGTACGTGTAGGTCGTGTTTGTTGCTGGTATTACTAATTGACGGTTGATATTACCATTATCATTAATTCCACAACCATTTGTAGCGATTAAAGATGAACCTCCACCTTCGTTTGTTCCCCAATCTCCATTTACGAATTTGTATAATTGAGTAGTACCAATTGCAGTAGCAGGATAAGTTACTGCGATTGACCATAAATTATTTCCTAAATCTGTCATAGCACAAGCAGCATTTGCAGGAGACCAATCAGGTAAAGACGCTCCAACTGTTGTGAAGTTACCTCCAACACGAATTCCGTTTACATTTAAAGTTGCACCTCCAGAAAGATACTCAGTAACATCCACTTGATAAGTAACTACAACTGGAGCTGGTGGAGTTGAAACAAATTCTAAATCGTCGAAATAATATGTTTTTTCACCTGCTGTTGCGCCATTAACTCCATAATTAAAGAATAAAGAAGGCTTGTCATACGTGTAAGCTAAGTTTAAAGCAGCTGTTCCTGCACCTTGATTTGCAAAGTTAAAAGTTAATGTTTCCCATTGACCTGCAACAGTTGTTACTGCATCTGTTTCAACTGTGTGAGTAGGATCTCCGTGATCTTCTACTTTTATTCGAACTGTGATTCCAGCGTCAGGAGACCAAACGCGCAATCTCATTGATTTGTTTGTTGCAGAGAAAGGAATTGGTGTTGCTAAACCTAATTCAGCAGCTGCAGTAATTGTTGTTCCAGCCCAAGGTTGCGCAGATGCCGATTTAATCACTTTTACAACGGTATTATTTGGGTTCGTTGGATCTACTTCAATAGTAGACGCTTGAGCTCCTTCGAATCCGATTACACCGTACTCGATTGTTGAACCTTCAAATGTTACAGGTAGGTCCATTTGTGTTAAAGTTGAACCACCACAAGTACCACATTGACCGTAAGTATTTGTAATATTCAACGGGTCAGTTGTTAACCAAATTCTGTTTGCGTAATTAGCATAATCTGTAATAGGCGCACAGTTTCCTCCGTTTACCATTGCAGAAATAAGGTTTTCTTGAACCCCGTCCACAACTAATAAATATTGCATGTCTGTTGCTGGTGCAGTTGCAAAAGTAAAGGTCCAAGTACCGTTACCATTACTTACTGCTAATGGTCCACCTGCTGGATCCCATCCCCAGAAAGGTCCCGTAAGTCGAACTTCAGTTGCTGGTGTACATACTGTCGTGGTAATTGTCAATGATTGCCCAAGGAGAGCAGTCATTGAGAAAAACGACAGAAAAAGGGCTAAAAAAGCACCTTTTGTAAAAAGTCTGTTTTGTTTCATAGTGTTTTGATTTATTATTTGATGCTAAATTAAAATAAATTATTGTAAAAAATACAATAAGTGAAAAAAACATAGATAAATTCTTTTATAAATCAGTAAACAACAGAATGTTAAGATTGTTTTAATTTAATAAATTCAAAATCTAAAAGCAAAAACCAACTGTTAGTTTTTAAAGAAAAAAAGAATTACCTAAAAAATCAAATATTATCACATCTTAAACTGATAATCTTTTTTAGCAACTTGATTAGAATATTCTTTTTTGTTAAAAGAAAATAATTTCGCAGGACGATGTTTTACGTTTTGTTGTTTTTCTTCATGCGCAATCAACGGAACATATTTAATTTTCTTTCTAAAATTCGCTTTATCCATATCAGTTTCCAGCGCAAATTCATACAATTGTTGCATTTCATTCAAGGTAAATCGCTCAGGTAATAAATCAAAGCAAACAGGTTCGTTCAACAGTTTTTGTTTTAATAAAGCATAGGTTTCTGAAAGAATAAAATTATGATCAAAAGCCAATTCTGGTATTTCATCCATCGCTGTCCATTTTATATCTTCGGCCCAAGAGGATGCTTTAATTTCGAAGTCTTCAATACGAATCAATGCAAAATAAGCGATTGTTATTACTCTACCTTGTGGATGACGATTTGGTTTACCAAAAGCTTGTGATTGGTGCATTTGAATGTGCGATAGACCAGTTAATTCTAATAAAATTCTTTCGGCTGCTTGCGGTAAATCTTCAGCAGGATAAACTAAATCACCAGGAACAGCCCAGAAATTTTCATAAGGTTCCATAGCTCGTTTAATCAACAATGCTTTTATTTTGCCTTCTGAATAACCAAAGATGATACAATCAACCGAAAATGCGGAAGTGAAAAAGTCGGAGAAATTAATAAGATACATACCTCAAGTAGTCGTTATTTACGATAAGTAAAATTAATGGCTATTTTGTTTAGTAGAAGAAAAATTATTGACTCCTTGCTTTTTTAATAATCTTTTCACGAACCAAGCAAAAAAGGCTAAATATAAAAACCCAATAAAAGGAATTAAGTATGAAGTTTGAATTCCTATCAAATCTGCTAGTTTTCCTTGAATTGGAGGAATAATACCTCCTCCTAAAATCATCATAATTAAAAAAGAAGAACCTTGAGAAGTATATTTCCCTAATCCGGCAATTGAAAGTGTAAAAATGCAAGGCCAAAGAATAGAGCAAAATAAACCTCCACTTAGGAACGCAAAAACCGCAATATCTCCAGTAGAAAACATACCTATTAACATCGACGTAGCACCTAAAATGCCAAATACAAATAATGATTTTATTGGATTTTCTCCAACATAATAAAAAGCTAAAATTTGAATAAGAACACAGATAACATAATGGTAAAGAGAACTTACATCGTATTTTGCAATTGTGTTAGTTAATAATATTATTCCGAATGCAATTAAAGGAACTAAAAAAGAAAGTATCTTTTTTAAATTAGTTTTAAATTCAAAAGCACTGATTGCTCCAGCCCATCTTCCTATCATTAAACTTCCCCAATACATTGAAATATAGGGCGCTATTTCATTTGATTCTTTTCCTCCAAAAGATTTTTGTTTTAAAAGTTCACCTAAATTTGAACCAATAGCAACTTCAGCACCCACATAAACAAAAATAGCCATCATACCAAATACAAGTTGTGGGTATTGCATAGCTCCCCATCCAGAAGGGTTTTGTTTAGCCATAAAATTTGTAACTAAAAGCGAACCAACAACAACAACTAAAGCTAAAAACAACCATATCATTCTGGATTGTTCTAGAGGTTCCTTTAATAATTTAATTTTAGACTTAATTAATTTTTCATTTATTAGGTTTGTCTTCAATTCGCTTTTTGTTTCTTCAAATAAATTAGGTTTAATTTTTACAGAATTTTCTAAATCAATTTTTAGCGTTTTTTGTAATGTGTCAATTTTAGAATTAACTTGTTCTAGTTTATAATTTTCTGTAACAATTTGTTTTGCTTCTTTTGAACTATAACTCGAAAAGACTGGTACAAAAACTATAACTAAAAATCCTGTCATTATTAACAAACTTCTAAGAGCTTTTTTTGACGGCTCAAAATCACCTTCGATTTTCCCACTAGGAACAGATTTGGATAACCCAAAAATTGCCGCCGCAACGATAAATAAAAACCCAACAATTGAATATAAAACTATAACTTTAATTAAATCCAATTTTTCAATCATTTCATCAGTTACTGCAGATGAAGAGCCAAACAAAGCAAATGCAAGTATAATGGGACCTATCATTGTACCAAATGAATTAACTCCACCTGCTAAGTTTACTCTTGTTGAACCAGTTGATGAATCGCCCAATGAAATTGCAAATGGATTAGCAGCTGTTTGTTGCAAAGAAAACCCCAATGCAACAATAAATAATCCAATCAACATCCCCGTAAAGTTGTTGCCATAAACAGCAAAAATCATCGCTATTGCACCCAAGGCTGAAAAGACTAGACCAAATACAATACTTTTTTTATATCCCCAACTTCCTACTAAGTCTTTTCCTGAATTAGATCCTATAAAAAATAATAAAAGAGCACCTAAGTAATAAGCGCCATAAAATGCAAAATCAACTAATTGACTCTGAAACTGATCTAGATGAAAATAGCTTTTACAAAATGGGATGAAAACACTATTTCCTGCGGCAATAAAACCCCAAAAAAAGAATACAATAGTAAGAGTGCCTAAAGCACTATAATTTGTTTTTTTCACAACTTAAAATTTAAATTATAGTCCAAATTACAATAATTAAAAAATCTAGCTCACATTCTAGCATTTTTTTTTGAAAACAACGAAATGAAAAACTATTTTTTTATCAGCTGATAGACTCGTTTTTAATGTTTTAAATGAACTAAAAATTAATCTCTACTTATCTTCATTCTCAGTATCAGATTTCTTAAAGATATTTCCAACTTCTCGTGTGATTTTTTGGAAAGTTTCAACCCCAGCGCCGATAGGATTTGCTGAAATATCTTGATACGATGAATAGTAGTTTTCAGCTTCAATTCCTGGATAAATAAAAATCGTATCATTGTTCGGGCAGGCTTTCTCAATTTTTTGAGCAAAGCTTTCAATCATTGGTTCATAAGAAACAGATCCAAAGCGAGATGAACAGAATACTACAATATTGTGTATTGATTTTGTATGCAATAAAAAGAAGTCTTCAGTGGTTTCAATTTCAATCAATTTTGCAGAAAAATCTAATTTGTTGGCAACGCCCACTTTTTGAAAACGATCAAAAGTTGCGCTGGTACTATACATTTCGATGTTTATTGACAATTCTTTTCCCAAGCGAATTATACGTTCTGCCCATAAACTAAATGTTGATTCCAATTCTGAAAGTGGTGGCATAACCAAGACTATTTTGTCATAACTAACAGCAGGTTTATCCAATTGACAAAAGAAAATCGTTTTGTTACAAACATCCAATAAATGTGCGCGGTCGTCACCAACGATTCGTTTTATTAAAGACATTTGACGGCTATCGTTAAGGATAATAATGTCACTTACTAACTCCTTAGAAACGCGTGCAATTCCTGAAGAAAGATTGTGGTCAATTGTAGCAATGGTATTAATTTTTGCTTCGTGCCCAGAAAAATGCTTTACAATATCTTCCAATGATTTTCGCGATTTCCGAATCATTAATTCTGCTTTATCATTATCTGGATAAACACTAACAACAGAAAGCGGGTTAATCACTTTCGGATCTGAAACAAGCAAAGCGAACTCAATTAAGGTTTCGTTTCCTTTTAATTCATTCATAGAAACCATAATGTGTTTGTTGCGCAACTTTGTTTCGTTTTGGTCTAAATCACTATTTTCTGAAATTTGAATCAATAGTTTTTTACCTGCACTTTCGGTTACAAAGGAAGCTGTCATACACGTAAACAATATCAATAATACGGTTCCATTTACAATATTAATATCCAAAATTCCTCGTCCTTCATCGTAACCAACCATAATAATTGCAAGTGTAGCAGCAGCATGAGAAGTACTTAAGCCAAAAATAATTTGACGTTCAATTTTAGACATTCCAAACAATAATTGTGTAGCTAAAGCAGCTAACCACTTACTGAAAATGGCAAAACTTGTCAAAATTCCAGCAATAACGAGCGGCCAAGTTCCTTGAAAAAAGACTTTGTAATCCACAACCATTCCAACAAAAATTAAGAAAAATGGAATAAACAAGGAATTACCGATGAATTCAATTCGGTTCATTAAAATTGAATTATGTGGAATTAGACGATTGAGAACTAAACCAGCTACGAAAGCTCCAATAATATGCTCAACACCTGCAACTTCTGCGAGAAAGGCAGCGAAAAAGACAACTGATAATACGAAAATATATTGGGAAGATTTTTCGCTATCCAACTTACTGAAAAACCATTTTGCAACTCTAGGAATAATCAAGAACATAATTAGAGAGAAAATAGTTAATGATGTCACTAGACGAACCCAGAAAGCAAAATCTAAACTTCCGTGGGATGCACTAGAAATAATTGCCAAAATAATCAATACAGCAGTATCGGTTAAAATAGTTCCACCAACAGTTATTGCAACAGATGAATGCTTTGACAAGCCGTATTTACTGACTATCGGATAGGCTACTAACGTATGGGTTGCAAACATACTAGCAGTCAGTAAACTTGCCAAAGGAGAAAGGTTTAAAACATAGAAACACAATGGATAACCAAGCGCAATTGGTATGGCAAATGTAAAAAACCCAAAGGATAAACTTTTGTTTAAGTACTTTTTAAACTGATTCATTTCCAGCTCCAAGCCAGCCATAAACATGATATAAAGCAAACCAATTGTTGAGAATAATTTGATTGAGCCTTCAGATTCAAGGGTGCGTTCACCAATCAATCTTAATCCATGTGGACCAATGATAACGCCTGAAATAATCAAACCAATAATCGCTGGAATTTGAGCACGGCGAAGAAGAATTGGAGATAAAAGAATTATGAAAAGTAAAAGCGAAAAAAGTAAAACAGGATTGCGCAAAGGCAATTGAAATTCTGAAAGTAAATGTTCAAAAAAGTAATCCATTAGAAACTATTTTTAAATTGAAAATTTCTCTTTTGAAGCATAAGAATAATCGTTTCCAATGTTTCTTCAAGGTTTTTTTTTGCTTTCGAGCTATCGTGAAAAACGAGAATGTCGCCTCCTTTAATTCGTTCTGCTTTTTTTAATATTTCTTTTCCTGAAAGTTTTGCGTCAAAATCATACGCTAACCAAGTCCAAAAAATAACTTTTTTTTTAAAAGTACTATTTATATATTTAAACTGAAAAGGAGTTATTTTTCCGTAAGGTGGACGAAATAGCTCTGATTCAATTAAAGTTGTTGCCTTTTCAACGGATTCAAAATACTCGTTTTTAGGAGTTTTCAATCCGTTTTCATGCGACATTGTGTGATTTCCAACTTGATGCCCATCTGATAATATTTTTCGGAACACCTCTGGGTATTTTTCTACATTGTTTCCAACACAGAAAAAAGTAGCTTTTATATTGTTTCTTTTCAGAATATCCAACACGTAAGGTGTAACCTCAGGATGTGGACCATCGTCAAACGTTAAATAAATTGCACGCTTATCTCTTCCTTTCCAAATCCCGTTTCTAAAAGCGAAACGCGCAATATATGGACTTCGGAATAAGCGCATAATCAACGCATCGTATCAGTTGGAACCTGCCCTACTCCTAATTGCATATCGACTGTTGGTGTTGATGGGTCCTGTTGTTTTGTAACATTAGAAGGAGGTAATAATCCATAATGTTCGCCCATTGCGCCTAAATTCAATTGCAATCCAACGATCATACTTCCATAAGTGCCTAAAGAGACCCCAGAAATACTTTCGCTATTATCACTCGCAGCTTGCTCTAGTTCAGTGTATATACGCGGCATTACACTTTTATAAACATAATTTAGTTTTTTATAAATATGTTTAGCAAGTGGTCCATTGAAATCACCTAACTGTTTATCTGCTGCAATCACATACATTTTGAAAGAAGCGTCTAAAGCGGCATATAAATCTTCAGCGTTTTCTTGATTTCCAGCAAATGTTGCTTTACTATGCTCAAAGTATTTGAAAATTGATTCATAATTTTTCATCAATTTCATTCCTAATTCAGTTGCTTTTTTCTTCTCTCCTAACAGAAAATACAACTGAACATATTCATGTAAAGTTCCACTTGTTTTTGCACGAATATCTTGTCCTTGATAATTAAAATTCATATGTGTAGCATTCACTTTTAGAGAGCTCATTCCATCATATGCATTTACTTCAGCAAAATCAATAACCGTTTCAGCAGGCATTACTAATAAAGACATATCTAAAATTTGAATTGCTTTTTTCTTCTGACCTTTATTGTATAGTTGTTCAGCAAGCAATAAGAAATTTACTCTATATTGTTGGGTGTGACGACGTGCATAATAATCTGTCAACACCTTTGGATTTGACATGTTGCCCCAACTATACGTTTTAGTCATGTGTTTATACATTTTATCAACATTAAAGAAAACTGGTTCTTCTTTCATGGGACTAAATTCATAAGCTAAACCAACTTGTTTAATAAAACCTGCACTTAATAAGGCGATGGAGAGCGAAGAACCGCGGCTACTGGAAAAATAAATGCCTCGCTTCCAATCATTATTGGCGATAATGTCTAACATCATAGCTTCGTCTCTTGCAAGGTAACGATCGCGATCAGTATTGTATTCGAATGTAATTCTGTCTTGGCATCTTGTTGCTTCAGCTTTTGTAATTACACCCGATTTAATAGCATTTTCTTTATTTACTTTCATAGTAAAGCGACCTGAAGGGAAGAATGCAAAGCGATTTCCTTCATTGATAATCATATTTTTATCATCGCGTACAAATGCCATTGCTTCAGTTAAATCAACAGATGACCATGACATTTCAAATTGCTCTATTAATTCTTGAAGTGGTTGTGCTGCCGCTTGCATATTTGTTACTTTCTCGCTACGTGCACCGTCATATAATTTCAATAATCCAATGTATTTTTTTATAATACTTTGTTTTAAATTAGTTGTATCTGAGGTCACCAATTGCATTTTTGCCTGTTGAGACTCAGCATCACTACAAACTACTCCACTTAAAATTTCATTTGCTTTGAAATCAAAATAACGCAATGCTTGACCAGCTTGTCTTGAATTGTATTTCAATCGCATATCCAACACTTTATCCAAAATTCCTTCTCCAGGGTTCATAGAGAACAATTCCAACAAGGACAAGAAATAGATTTGATCGGTATTTCCAGCGTACATCAAAATTTGATCTTCTCTAAACTTAATTGGAAGCGGATCTGATTCGTACGCTTTCATTTTCATTTGATTCGTGTACCAGTCAGTTCCCATTAAAGATAAATTACAAACACGCACATCTGTCCTTTTTCCTTCTACTTCTTGCATATACCAAAGCGGGAAAGTATCATTATCTCCATTGGTGAACATGATTCCATTTTTCTCACACGATTCAAGGTAATTTAAAGCCAAATCATGAGCCGTCGTTTTTCCACTTCTATTGTGATCATCCCAACCTTCTGAAAGCATCAACATTGGAACTACTGCGCCAACAATTCCAGAAAGTGAAGCAGTGTAAATTTGATTTTTAATTAGATTTCGTTTCTGTATAAAGTCATAAATTGCAAATACACCAAATCCAATCCACATTGCGAAGAAATAGAATGAACCTGCATATGCATAATCACGTTCTCGTGGCTCAAATGGTTTTTGATTAAGGTAAACTACAATTGCCAAACCTGTGAAAATAAATGCTAATAAAATGATGAATGCATCTTTTGGCGCACGTCTAAAATGAAAGAACATACCAATCAAAGCCAAAATCAAAGGCAACATGTAAAATGTATTATGCGAAGGATTTTGAGTAGTGTAAGTTGGCGCATATTCTTGACTTCCCAAACGCATTTCATCTAGGAAAGAAATCCCTGAAATCCAGTTTCCTCGCATGTTATCACCGTGACCTTGGATATCATTTTGTCTTCCTGAGAAATTCCACATGAAATAGCGGATATACATCCAATTCACTTGGTAGCTAAGGAAATAATTTAGATTCTCTCCAAAGGTTGGAAGACGTTTTCCATCTCTACCAATTTCAGTTTCTTTACCATCAGTTGGATCATAACCAGACCAACTTTCATAACCTTGTTGATGTAAAGGATTATCTCCAGAATACATTCTTGGGAAGAAAGTTGATTGTGAATAAGTAGCAACCGCATCTATGCGAATAGAGGAGTTACTTTCAAAATATTTTTCTTCAATTGAGTAACTCCCACCACTTTTTTTAACCCATTCTTGCGCTTCTGCTTCTTTTGTGAAAGCTTTAACTGGTACTTCATTTTCTAAAACAACAAATCTTCGCAAGTAATAAGGTGATAAATCCTTCCATCCTTCTCTACTGACCAATTGAGGTCCATTTTCTGTCATTTCTTCACCTGTTTTTAAGGAGTTCCAATAATTTCCAAA
>Ga0247844_1007212_pt1 | contig 12794 bp, 8 predicted proteins | sample LaCtaG_FD_192421 | JGI IMG/M metagenome (GOLD analysis project Ga0247844, IMG submission 192421) | Freshwater microbial communities from meromictic Lake La Cruz, Castile-La Mancha, Spain - LaCruzMarch201714.5m_1 | ecosystem: Environmental > Aquatic > Freshwater > Lake | place: Spain: Castile-La... | reverse complement strand
AAAAACAGAAGAAGTATTAGAAAATTTAAGCAAGAACCTATTTTAGAAGAAGAGCTTTTTGCAATATTAGAGGCTGGGAATTTTGCACCGAGTGGTCACAATGAGCAACCATGGCACTTTACTGTCGTAAAAAATAGGGATATTATTGATGAGCTTAGCAGTGATGTGAAAAATGCATGTGTTGATTTTCCAGAGCCTTTTATCCAATCGATGGCTAAAAATGAGGCATTTCATGTATTTTACCATGCTCCAACAGTTATTATCGTCTCTTCCATGCCAAATGGGATTACAAAAGTTGAAGATTGTTCAGCGGCCACTCAAAATATTTTACTCGCAGCTGAGTCGTTAAATATCGGAACATGTTGGATTGAGTTTATCAATATTGGATTTGAAAATCCTGAGTTTAATGCTAAATACCTTGAAAAACTTTCAATTCCTGAAGGTGCAAAGCCGATGATGGCTATAGCGTTAGGGTATAAGGATATGCCGAATATTCCAGTGAAAAGAAAGCACGAAACGTGCTACAATATAGTAGAATAGTGAAGGGTAGGCGTTATGCCTACTTTTTAATTTAAAGTGTAATGAAAAAAGATAAAAACATTTATGAAAAAACATTGACAAAATAGTAAAACTAAGATATAATTGATAATTGAATGATCCTTTCCCACAGTCCGAGATCAATCAAAAAGTAATGGAGGTAGTTGAGGTGAAAAAATCAACTAAGACACTAAGAACCGAAGATGTTGTTAGAAACTGGTATACAATTGATGCAGAAGGAGTTGTTCTAGGAAGACTCGCATCAAAAATTGCAATGATATTAATGGGTAAAGAGAAAACAACTTACTCACCAAACATTGATGGTGGAGATTATGTTATTGTTACAAATGCAACTAAATTTGCTGTAACTGGTAACAAAATGGAAGATAAGAAATATCACCACTACAGTGGATACAAAGGTGGTCTTACTACAAGAAACCTTGCTGATATGTTAGAGAGAAAACCTACTGATGTTATCAGACTAGCTGTTAAGAACATGCTTCCAAAAAATAAATTAGCTGCTCAAAGATTAAATAGATTGAAGATCTATATTACTTCTGAACATGATCACGCAGCACAAAAACCAACAAGCTTTACGCTTTAATTTTAGGGAGGAATAACAGTGAGTACAGTTTATTATGGAACAGGTAGAAGAAAAACTTCAACAGCAAGAGTAAGAGTAATTGCTGGTGAAACAGGAATTGAAATCAACGGAAGAGACGTTGTTGATTATTTTGGAAGAGCTGCTTATAGAATGATTCTTGAGCAACCATTAGTTTTAACAAATACAGTAGGAAAATTCAAAATTTCTGTAAATGTTAAAGGTGGAGGACTTACAGGTCAAGCTGGAGCGATCAGACATGGACTTTCAAAAGCATTACTAGAGTTTAACGCAGAACTTCGTGGTACTTTAAAAGCCGCTGGATTCTTAACTCGTGACTCAAGAATGGTTGAGAGAAAGAAATACGGAAAGAAAAAAGCAAGAAGAAGCCCACAATTTTCGAAGCGTTAATTTTGGACTACTTCAACAAAACTATTATTCTCAATACTTTTCGAATTTCAAAAAGTGTTTTTGGTGTAGTTTTGGCGTAGATTATTTTATAAATACAAAAGACAAGGTTTTTATGCCTTGTCTTTTTTCATTTTCTATTTAATATTTTCATTATCTTTTCAACGTGACTTTTTAATATGTGATAGTGTATAATTTCCTATTTGGCAGAAAGCACTATTTTTAGTTGTCGCGCCATAAGTTCTTGAGCAATATATTTTATGTATATCGTTTAAGGCGTTTTCTGTGCCGATTTTATGAACTTTTGAATCTCTAAACGTGCTAGACCACTATTTTTAGTTGTTGTGTCTATAATATGATTTTATCTTGCTTGAGAACATTATTAAAAACTTTCACTCTGCTGGATTGTTTACATATTGATATACGTATGAAGAATTAACATTAGTTGAAACTACAGTAACTAGAATCGTTAAATTGATTTTTAGGCACATTCCTGTGCAAATAGCTTTAAACTCATTTGATAGAGTTCAATTCGATAGAATAAATAACAGTGTACAATAAGAATGTACACTGTTATTTTAGTGAATACAAAAGAAAAAAAGCGAATGGATATTATCCACACGCTTTCAAATTTATTACAGATTTCCACCAACATAATAACATGGTTGGCATGAGCTACATTTTTCTAAGTTACGCTTGAGCTTTGTTGAAAGCTACAGTTAATCTTGATTTTTTTCTAGCTGCTGTATTTTTATGAGTAATTCCTTTTGAAACAGATTTATCAATCTCTCTACAAGCTGCTTCTAAAGATGCTTTTGCTTCTTCTGCATTTCCAGCGATAAGTTTAGTCTCATAAGATTTGATAAATGTTTTTACTCTGCTTTTGATGCTTTTGTTTCTGTCTCTGTTTCTCTCGTTAGTTCTTACTCTTTTTTTAGCCGATTTTGAATGTGCCAATTGAATAGCCTCCCTTAATTAATTCATAAAATTTTGTCGTATAGTATATTGTAACATAAAAATGCTAGAATTTCAATATAGTGAAATTCTAATTTCTTCTTCCAAATATTTGAAGGATGAAGATGAATAGGTTAATAAAATCTAAGTATAATTGTAAAGCACCAAATATAGCCAATTTTTTTAGAGACACGGTGTCACTTGTGAGTGACTGCATTGCCATATATTTGATTCTGTTAACATCGTATCCAATAAGAGCGGTGAATACGATTACACCTAGATAACTAACAACATAGTAAAGCATTGGCGAGTGAAGGAATAAATTCACTACTGATGCCAGGACAATAAATATCAATCCCATAAATAGAATTGAACGAAATTTGGATAAATCTTCTTTAGTAGTGTATCCATAAATACTCATAACTCCAAATATTAAAGCGGTAATAACCAGCGCCGTTAATATAGAACCAGGGGTAAATACAAGTGCAAACACAGAAAAAGTCACCCCAGTTAGAAGCGAGTAGAGGATAAAGAGTCCTCTTGCAGCCATGACTGAGAGTTTATTGAACGCAAACCCAAGAACAATGACCACGACAAATTGCAAGATGATAACAAATGTAAATGAATGGACAACCATGTAGGTCAATTCCGATGAGGACAAAATTACAAAAGCTGAAAGTGCTGTAAAAATAAGTCCAATAAACATCCATCCAAATGTTGCAGCCATAAATTTTTTAACTGCTGGATTTGAAATATTAGAATAGTGATTCATCATGGATAAATCAAATTTTTGCCTTGAACGAAACATAATCTCACCTCCCTACATTCATTCTCTTTAATTATACAAAAAAGTATGAAAAAAGTCAATTCTAAATGTTTTATTAGTTGAACTTTTAAAAAGATATATGATACAATATAACTATGAAGTGAATTTGTCAAATTCGCAACAGGTTTAAAAGTATATATAATCCCCAATGGCTTGCAAATTAAAAGGTGCGAATGCAATGGGGAAATTTTTGTTGAATTTGGAGTCTGTTTTGAAACTATTTATTGCCCCAATTGCAGGGGTAACCGATTATCCTTATAGAAAAATATTGAATGAGTTTGGACCAGATAAGGTTTTTACTGAGATGGTTAGTGCAAATGCCATTGTAATGGGAAATCATAAAACGTGTGAAGAGCTTTTATATCTTGATGATGCTCCTAGTGTTCAACTGTTTGGCTGTGATGAAACCATTATGCTTGAGGCTGCACAATATATAGAGTCACGTGGCGTAAAACACTTAGACATTAATATGGGGTGTCCTATGAAGAAAATCATACAAAATGGGTATGGTTCGGCACTACTTGCAGATATTAATAAGGCTGAGAAAATTGTATCATCTATTCGAAATGGAACTCATATGGATCTTTCAATTAAGATTAGAATAGGATATAAAGAGCATAAGGAACCACTTGCTTTTGCTAAGATGGCAGAAAATTATGGATTGAAGTTTATCACCATTCATGGACGTACGCGGGAACAGCTCTATTCGGGTAAAGCTGATTGGGACGTCATTAAACAGATTAAAAGTCAAGTCGCGATACCCGTAATTGGGAACGGGGATATATTCACACCTCAAGATGCACTCGAAAAATCCCGTGAGAGTGGGGTAGATGGTATCATGCTCGCACGGGGAATTTTTGGTAATCCTTGGCTGATTCGTCAGATAAGGGAATTTGAGGAGTTTGGAAGTTATAAAGAGGTGAGTCGTGAAGAAAAAATTTTAATGGCGATACGTCACGTTGGATTAATTGAAACTTATAAGGGCGAACATAGAGCCGTTCATGAGAGCAGAAAACACATCTGTTGGTACTTGAAAGGCGTAACTGGCTCAACACCTATTAAGCAAGCTGTAAATGAAGCAAGAAGTGTAGAAGAGATTAGAGATATTTTAACCTGTTTTAAAGAGGAGAGATACTATGGACACACCACTGATGAAACAGTATAAGGAAATTAAAGAAAAGTACGCTAGTGAAATCCTCTTTTTTCGTCTAGGTGATTTTTATGAAATGTTCTTTGAGGATGCTAAGATTGCTGCAAAGGAGTTAGATTTAACGCTGACTTCTCGAAATAAAGAGAAGGGAATGGCTATCCCTTTAGCAGGCATACCTTATCACTCAGCGAGTGGTTACATTGCAAAGCTTGTGAGTAAAGGGTATAGCGTTGCAATATGTGAGCAGGTTGAAGATCCTAAGACAGCGAAGGGTATTGTAAAGCGTGAGGTGATTAGAACTGTTACACCAGGGACATTTATGGAGATGGAGTACATTGACCAGAATAGCAATAATTTTTTGCTAACCATAAAAGAGCATAAAAATGGTGTGGGTGTATCCTATATTGATATCACAACGGGGACTTTTTGCACCACAGAGTTTTCTTCTCAGGAGAGTGAGAGGTTAAAGTCACTACTCGAGAGAGTTGCTCCCGTTGAAATTGTGATAGAGGAGCGTGAGTACAAAGATTACTTTGATATTTTAGATGTGTATCAAAAGCTACATAAAGTTTATATTAAACTCATAGAAAAAAGAGAGTATTCGCATGAGAGCTTGCTTGAGTATTTCAAAGTGTATCAAGTGACTAGCTTAGGACTAGAGGGAAAAATGGCAGCAACGCTAGCTGCATGCCAAATTTTAGAGTATGTTCAGGAGAAGAACCATTACGAAAAGCTTTCAATTACCACGATTGAATACAGTGGTAAAGAGATGGGACTAGAACTGAACAGTGCAGCTCAAAAAAATCTGGAGTTGATTACAGATAACTATGTCGGGTCGCTCTTTTGGGTGCTCAACCGTTGTAAGACTGCAATGGGAGCAAGGTTTTTAAAATCTAATATTCTATCCCCGCTCATTTCTCTTGAAAGCATTGAGAGGCGACAAGAACACATCTCTTATTTTATTGAAAATATGGATATGCGAATGGAGATTCAGGCGGCTCTTTCAGATGTTTTAGATTTAGAACGGCTTTTTTCAAAGCTTGTATTTAAGACGGCAAATGCGAAGGATTTAGTGGCTATTAGAAATATTTTGAATGCGTCAAAGGAGATTTCTACTCTTTTGGGGATTCAAACTCAGTTTTTAAAAAGTTCCCCACTCTGTTTAGAATATTTAGACCTCCTCGAGTGTGCAATAATGGATGTGCCACCGTTTTCAGTACGAGAAGGGGGTATGATTAAGTCAGGGTATGATTCTTTGATAGATGAATACCGCATACTAAAGGATGGGGCAGAAGAGATTCTGGCACAAATTGAATTGAGAGAGCGTGAGAGAACGGGAATTAAAAATTTAAAAATTCGATTTAATCGGGTGTTTGGCTACTATATTGAGATAACACAAATGCATCTAGAAAAGGTTCCTAGTGACTACTTAAGAAAGCAGACACTTAGTAATGCAGAGAGATTTATCACACCGGAGCTCAAAGAGTTAGAGGGGAAAATTTTAAGTGCTCAAGAGAGTGTTGTTGAACTTGAATATACTAAATTTCAGGAGATATGTTCGACACTTTTAGAAAAGTCTGCTCAGTTTTATCAGCTTGCTACAGAGATAGCGGAACTTGATTTTTTTGTTGCTCTAGCACAAGTCGCAGTAGATCAGGAGTATGTAAGACCAGTTATGGTTGAAGAATCGATATTAGAGCTCCATGATTGTCGCCATCCCATCGTTGAAAAGCTTGTGGGCAGTGAAAAATTCATAAAAAATGATGTACAGTTGGATTTAGAAAAACGGTTTTTAATTCTAACGGGCCCCAATATGGCAGGGAAATCCACCTATATGAAGCAAATTGCATTGGTGATTATTCTAGCTCAAATGGGTTCTTATGTCCCAGCGAGTTTTGCTAAAATAGGGATTGTGGATAAGATTTTCACCCGAATTGGGGCAAGCGATAACATCTTGCTTGGTGAGAGTACCTTCATGGTTGAGATGGCCGAGGTATCTAATATACTAAGGCATGCCACTGAGAAAAGTTTTATTATTTTAGATGAGGTAGGCCGAGGGACAAGTACTTTTGACGGCGTCTCCATTGCATGGGCTGTATCAGAATATATTGCAAAAAACATCAATGGAAAGACACTGTTTGCGACGCACTATCACGAACTTACTGAGCTTGAAAAAGCCTTTTCGAGCATTAAAAATTATCGTTTTGAAGTGCTAGAAGAGAAGGGAAAAGTTCATTTTCTGAAGAAAGTAGTGAGTGGTGGAGCTGATAAAAGCTACGGGATAGAGGTGGCTAAATTGGCTGGATTGCCTATTGAGGTGATAAAACGTGGCAATCAAATACTGCGTGAATTAGAGAGTCGCAAGAAGTTGGTACAGCGTGAGCTTAATGTATGCCAACTCTCCCTTTTTGACTCAAACACTCTTGATGAGTGTATAGAGAGTGAGGACGTTAACTTTGAGGAGTTAGACAAACTCAAAAGTCTAGAATCTAAAATTTTAGAGTTTCAACTCGATAAGACAACACCAATAGAGGCGTTGAATTTTTTATATGAATTAAAAAAAGAGATGAGTTAAGTGAAAGGATGTGGACCAATTGATAAAAAAAATTGTTGTTGCCATAATCGTAGTTGTTGTAGTGCTATTTGTTGTGTTAGTGTATGTAAAAAAAGAGGAAAAGCTTCCTGATTCTACCTATAAGGTTTCGATGAGTGCGGTGAAATATGAAATTGATGATACTTATACCGTGGTGGCAGATTCACAAACTACTCAAAGTGGTAAAATTGAGCTCACTCATGTAAAAGCCTCTATCAATGGGGGATTTTTACAAGGAGCAACAGGGGTATTAGATAGTTCTGACAATCTTATGCTTACAGGGAATGTATATGGAGAAAATGCTCAAGGGTGGTCAGTAACAACAGATACCATTAACTATACCAAAGGGAGTGGGTTAATTTCAACTGATTCCAAAACGGTATTTGAGAATAAGTCTAATGGTGTTAAGATTACCGGTAACAGTTTTAATGCAATGCAAAACTACTCACAAGTTACTTTAACGGGGGACGTTACCCTCAATTATCAAAATTATACTGTGACTTGCGACAGTGCGACCTATACCAATGATAATACTACCGTAACCCTTTCGGGAAATATCCGAGTTAATGGGCAAAATATAACGACGGACAAGGGGAATATCTCGGCACTTGTAGGGGGTGCAAATGGGGTTAAAATTAATACAACCACTCAAGATATGGATTTCTTCGGCGGGTATGCATTAGTGGCTGATGCGATGTCCTTTAAAGGGCAGCTTTTAAGCTATAACCTAAAAAGCAATACAGGAACATCATTGGGAGGAACCCAACTGAGTTATCTAAAAAACACACTCAACTCTCAAGGGTATACTGTGGATTTAGCCTCAAATAAGGCAGTACTAACTGGTCCGGTAAGTGGAAGCGATAATGTTGGTACTCTAACAGCGTCAAGTATGACAGTAGATGCAAATAACTCTCAAATAATTGGTATCAATGAAGTGATGACACGTTCTAAAGGGTTTTCAATTTCTGCTCCGAGTGTTATATCCGATGAAAAATCCAAGGTGACAACATTTAAAGGCGATGGAAAAGCAAAGGTAATTGCACAAAGTTCAAAAGGAGCGATTAGCTCTGATGAGATGGTTGCAAACGGTTCAAGTGGCGATGTCACTATTCCTGGTAATTTTAGTTTCGTTGCAAATTTGAAGTCAAAAATCAGTGGGACAGGAAGCAACCTTAACTATAATCAAAATAGTGATACAGGAACGGCTGATTCTGTAACCGCACTTTTTAATGGTCAAACATCTCGCGCTGACCGAGTTAATTTTAACTTTAAAAATGGTGATATAGAAGCCATTGGAAATGTCGTTGCAAGGCAAGGAAATTATATCTTAGCTGCTTCTGATGTTAAATTTAATATAGCGACAAAAATGATGAATGTTGTGTCACAATTTACCCTTTCAGATACAGTGCGAGGGTATACATTGACTTCAACACATTTAAAATATAATGGAAATACCAATTTAGCTACCATTCAATCGCTGATTACAATCAGTTACAAAGGGTATCTTATCTATGGAACGACATTGAGTTACAATCCCTCCACAGGAAATGGGACACTTGCTGGAAACGTCTACTTTACCAATTCAACTCAAAATATTAATGGTAAAACAGATGGTCAAATCAACATTGTTAACAGCACACAACTTCAAATTGTGGGTAATATAAACATTAATGACAATGGTTCAATCCTTACGACTAAGAATGCTGTTTATAATTTAAAGACAAAACAGGGAACTTTACCAAACAGCGGCAGTATCGTTAATAAAACAGAAAACTATTCAGTAAATTTCAATTCAGGAGCAGTTGATGATATCGCAAAAACTGTGACTCTTAACGGCGTTAGTGGTGTTAATCAAAGTATGACTTTTAGTGCTAACAGTGCAAAATACACTATGGATTCAAAAATGTTAAATTTAACTGGTTCAGTGACACTTCAGCAAGAGGGTGCAGTGTTGAAAAATGACAAACTTACGTACAACACCAACACTGAGGATGCTACATTTACAACGCCAACAACCATAACCTATAATACCATGCAAGTGGTAAGCAGTAGTGGGGTTGCAAATTTTTCAAAGAAGAGTATCAATGCAAATAATCCTGTATTAACCTCTACGTTAGGTGACTCTGTAAAGGCAAAAAATGTCGTGGGAGACTTATCGCAGATGCAGTTTGATTTTACAGGAGGTGTACAAGGGAAAATCATTCCACTTACAGTAGTGCGAAATACCAAATCAGTAAATGCATCGATTGCAAATAGTGTGACACCTGTAACATTTAGTTCTTCAAAGGCTAGCATTTTTCTTTCTCAAGTTACACTCCAACACGCTAAAAAGTATGTGGTTTCGCGTGCTGAGTTACAAGGGTATGCAAAAGTTGAATATGATTCTAATGAGTTAAAATCCAATTTTATGGAGTTTGATAATTTCAAATTTTATTGCCTAGCAAAAGGGAAGGCCTCATTTAAGACAAGCAAGATGATTAATGAAAACACTCCTCAAAGTGATACAATAACTCTTGAAGCTACGGCGCAGTACATCAAATCTGACCTAAATAACCAAGTGACGACATTGATGTACAACGTGAAAGTACTCAATAAAACAAAACTTTCTGGAAATGCCAATATTACCTCTCAAGAGGCAATCATCGATATGAAAGCGAACACCATTACCATGAATGGTGCAGCAACCCTGATTAAGGGTGGCAATACCATTAGTGCGAGTAAAGCGGTTTATAATCTCACAACAAACAGTTTGGTTGGTCAGAGTAATATCTCGATGAAATTGGTAACCCCTAAAAACTAAAAAAGAGAGCGTGAAAATAAAAATTTCACGCTCTCTTTAATATTAATTTTGATTTTTTAGAAAAAGTGGTATAATTTAAGTATAAAATGTAGAGCGGATAAAAGAGAAGTAATCAAACCACAGAGAAAGATTAGGAAACCTACAGGTAGTGTAGAAATTCAAGAATAGCAATTAATGGGACTTAGCGTTAAAGATTAAAACAACATAGAATAGGTGAAAAAGAGGGGACCTATATCACACTTTTTTTGTTGATAAATTAATGATAATCGCTACTTAAAATTACTTTAAAAGTATGATATAATATTCAGTGATTAGTTTCATATAGCAAACAACAAATTAATAGGGACAAAATATAAAAAACATGGAGGAAGAAGTGAAAAAAAAGGTAAAAATTGCCATAACCATAGCAGTTATTATAGCGTGCTACTACCTATATATCAGAAATGATGCACCGAACTCCTCCAATAACAATTATAGTAACGGTATTACCATGAGTGGAACAAAATTTGTAGTAGATCAAAACTATACGCTCACAGCAGATAAACAGACAATGAATTCTGATCAAACAATAGTTACCTTTGTCAATCCAAAATTGGTGTCAAAGAGTTATACTTTACAGGCTTCTGATGGAATTTATAATCGTAGTGAAAGTTCTGTAGATTTGACGAATAATGTTATTTTGAACTATCTCAATAATGGGTCAAGTTACGTAATGAAAAGCAATAAAGCTGATTATACAGCTAAAGATCAAAAGATTGTAAGTACAGGGGATACCAATCTTATTGATAACACTAATAAACTAACGGTAGATGCGAGTAAAGGCTTGACCACATATCAAAATTCCCCTGTCATTGAGCTTCAAGGTGCAGTGGTTATGAAAAATTCAAACGTTGAAGTGGATGGAACAGATGTAAGCTACAACAGAGATACCCAAATTATCACTTCTAAAAATCCTATGACGATAAAAAGTAGTTCAGGAACAATTCTTTTAAATCAAAATCCAGTAGTCAATCTCAAAAATGAAACGCTTTCAGGAGACTCCGTTGTTATTACTCAAAAGGGGAGCAAAATTCAGTGTAGTAGTATGACTTTTTCACAAAAAACAAGTACTGCAGTTTTAACGGGGAATGTCCATGGGAATGTGGCTGAAAATGCCGACAATACAGTGATTCAAAGTGATTTAGCAACGCTTGTTTTTAATAAGGGTGCAATTAATTCTCTTACGTTGAATGGCAATGTAAATTTGAATAGCAAAGAGTTTGGAACTTTAAAAGCGAGTCAAGTGAATTATTCTCCTTCTTCAGTGATTGCAACAGGCAGCGTGAATTGTGTGCTGAATACATCACAAAATCAAGGAGTAATTCAATCAAAACAAATTGCCATTACGGGAAATTCACTTCAAGTGAACTTTGTGGCAGATAGTAAGATGGTGAAGTTACTCAATGTTGCTGGGAATGCTAGGATGAATGCTGACAATGGTCAGTTTATCTACGGAAATCAAATCATCACCGATACCACAAGCTATTTTAATGTTATAGGCAGTGCAAATCTTCAGCTTGATAGCAGTAAAAATGGACAATCGGTAACTTATAAAGCAAATGGAGATACACTACAGACAACATTTACGAAAAATGGTAAACTCACAGAGCTTTCTACCTTAAATCTTGTAGGCCAAGGTGCAAAATTTAGCGATTCCATTGGTAACTACCTGACTGGAAACTCCATTGCTCTTATCAGTAATAAGAGCTTGAATGCCAATGGAGCTGTCTCAGGAACGATGATAGGTTCTAATACAGTTTCATTTACCACACAGAAGTTATCCGTAACACTAGGAAATGGAAATGTATTCCAATCGGGTACATTTGATGGCGACGGGTATCTCAACATAGATAATAAAAATCAAGTTTATGGCAATCATATTGCGTGTGACTTAGTTCATCATACAGCTGAAACTGTAGGCAATGCTAAAATTGTCACAGTGAGTATAAGAGCTGGAGTAGGAAATGTGACCTATACGCTTTTAGCCAATCAAATCAATTCGACTCTTGCAAGTGACAACAAGAGTGTCAATAAAATGGTAGCGAACGGAAATGCTCAGTTTAGCTCAACTATTGGAGATAGTACTAATGCTCCAACGATTGTCCTTGATAATGTGGCGCAAACTTTGAGTGCTAGCGGTGGGGTGACAGGTAATTTTGTAAATACTCAAGGTAATCCTCAGACTAAAAATGTTGCTTTTATTGCAAACAGTGTTGTTATTTCCTATTCAAAAGAGAGTATGAATGGTGCAATGCAACAATCAGTTAGTGGTGCGGTAATGCAAGGCAATGCTATGTTAAAAACGGCTAATGGGGTGCTTAAAAGCGATACCATTCACTATGATAAAGTTCAAGATGTGGTAACAGGAAATGAGAATGTGTCAGTGAACTATACAACACAAAATAGCAAAGGTGAAACCTATAATGTTACTGTAACGGGTGAACAACTCAATTATATCGTATCTCAAAACAAAATTTACGTCACTCAAAATGTTGTGTCAACTCTGATCAGTGATGGTACACAGATGACTGTAACCGGTGAAAATGCCATGTTCGATAATGTAGCGCAAAAAATCTATTTTAGTAAAAATGTTGTTGCAACAGGAAAACAGCTGAAAATTACTAATATTGATGAGGGTGTTTATGATACAGTGGCACAAAATTTAAAAATTTATGGATATAACATACACTATGACTATAAGTAGGGAGATAAAATGAAAGATATAATAGCAACAAATCTACGTAAAGTCTATAAAAAAAGAACTGTCGTAAGCGATGTGAGTTTACAAATCAATAAAGGTGAAATTGTTGGACTTCTTGGCCCAAACGGTGCGGGAAAGACAACGACATTTTATATGATTACAGGCATCGTCAAGCCAGATGGTGG
>Ga0247844_1007207_pt1 | contig 12804 bp, 11 predicted proteins | sample LaCtaG_FD_192421 | JGI IMG/M metagenome (GOLD analysis project Ga0247844, IMG submission 192421) | Freshwater microbial communities from meromictic Lake La Cruz, Castile-La Mancha, Spain - LaCruzMarch201714.5m_1 | ecosystem: Environmental > Aquatic > Freshwater > Lake | place: Spain: Castile-La... | reverse complement strand
AGTTTTTGCGAAGGGGATTCACTGCCATTGTCCGTCCTTGTTACCCCACTTTCCAGTACTTTGGGTTATCAGTGGTCGGTCAATCCGCCAGCAGTGCTCACGAACCTAAGCGCTGCAAACCCAATACTCTCTGGTCCGGCAGGCGTTTACACGGTAAGTGTGACGGTAACGAATAGTGCTGCTGCCCTTATCTGTGCCGACTCCCTCTCTTTCCCTATGGAAATATTGCCTGGTGTGGACCTCAATCCCCATATCTCTGCTGATCTCTGCAATGGCCTTACCGTAAGTTTCAACAGCGACACCATTTCGGGTACCTGGAGTTTTGGCGATGGAAATACCAGCAATGCCAACAATCCAACCCATACCTATGTCGGTGCTGGTCAATATCAGGTAATATTTACGCCTAGCAACATAGCCTGTGCCTTCCCTTGGGACTCGTTGATCACCTTAAAGGCAGAGATACTGTCTGCATCTATTGACTACTCGTATGTGAATTGTACTTCAGAGGCAAGTATTCAATTCAATGGCAGCACCAGCTACCCTGGTGTATTTGGCTGGAACTGGATCTTTTCTCAGGGTACGCCGGCTACTTCCACGGAGCAGAATCCGATCATCAGTTACACCAATGAGGGAGTTTACCTCGCAACGCTGATAGTAACAGATAGCCTCACCCGCTGTACAGCAACCGCTACCGACTCGATCCATGTGAGGATCATAACTGATATACTGGATGATTCTTTACAAATTTGTTTGGGCGACACGCTCCAACTGAATCCCGTAGGAATTGATCCCGATGCGAAATATACCTGGACTTCGGTGCCACTCGACCCGAGCTTGACCGATCCAACTAACCCCAATCCAAAGGTTTCCCCGGCCGTGCCCACCATTTACACCGTGGGAATAAGCCAGGGAGACTGTATCGTATCCTATTCGGTGGTGGTCACGATCAAGCCGGAGAGCGATGTGCAGATAATGGCAGACCCCGCTTCTACCATTTGTAGTGCTGAATTGTGGACACTTATTGCTCAAAGCAGCAATGCCACTAAATTTGAATGGTCGAGTTCGATCACGTTTGTGCCCATTTTTGACACGACTCAAACGGTGCAAGTAATGCCCAACGGCACCTACTTTGTGCGAACCGCCGGTGATGTGTGTTCTGTGATTGATTCCATTGTGATTGACCTTAAGATTCCTGAAATTCAAGTCCTGCCCTCAGATTACAACATTTGTTTGGGAGAAGAAGCAGCCTTGATGTTTACGAACCTGATTCCCGACCAAACTTTGAGCTGTGACTGGGGGCCCAACTTGCCGATGGATTGCAACCTGATTGTTTCGCCCAGCGAAACAACAACCTATGTAGTTACGGTGACCAATCAATATGGCTGTACAGACACCTTAAGTTTTACTGTAAATGTTACCAGCGTCACGGTGGATGCAGTAGCCAACCCGAATGTGGTTACGTTGCAAGACCCGACCACCGTTCTGACAGCAACTCCCGGCGGAAATGGTACCATCATCAGTTATGAGTGGACACCAGAGGGCACTCTGAGCAGCCCCAATACGGCTGAAACAGAGGCCTCGCCCACCGAGACGACCATTTATACTGTTACAGTGACTACAGAGGATGGCTGCGTTGCGATTGACACGGTAACGGTCTTCTTCCGCTACAACGACTGTATTTCGCCCTTTGTCTTTATTCCAAAGGCATTTACGCCCAACAACGACCGGAAGAACGATTATTTCATCCCACAGGCCGAAGGCATGACCGCTTTGAAATTCATTGTATGGAACCGCTGGGGTGAGATCGTGTACGAGACCAATGACCCCGCTGCCCAAGGCTGGGACGGGTCGTTCAAAGGCAAGGAAGCTACTCCGGACTCGTTTGCCTGGTATGTGTGGCTGACTTGTGGCAATGGCGAAATTTTTGAGGCAAAAGGAAATGTGACCTTGTTGAAGTAGATGACATATTGAAAACCAAATCCAGATTCGTTGCGTATATGTGTTTGCCTACGCAACATGAAAAAAGCAACGATCTGGCTTCTTATGATCCTCTACCTCGCCGCAACTTGCGCGAGTTTGTTGCCTATGGTCGGCGATGCGCTGGCTCACGTTTTCTGGCATGAGGCGCATATCAAGCATGTACACCACGGCAAAAAAGATAAAGCGCACGTATCTGCTGAAATTGCACAGTTGCTAAATGTTGATCAAAACCAGCCAACGACTTTTTCCGAGTCGTCTGGCGGTAAATTCAATTTATCATCGCATAATTTGCCAAGTGCAGCGCTTGAAATCTGCGAATTGGCCTCCCTATCCCTCGTTGCTTTTCCGAGCGAACTGCTCATGCTGACTAAGGGCATGAAATCTTCTGTTTTCCTGCCGCCCAAACGGTCCTGATCCCCCTCTTTTCCTGTATTAAAAGTCTTTATCCCAAAGAATGGCATATAGGCTTCACACCGTTTGCTCAACTTTCGAGCTCGGGTATATCCGCATGGCCGGTTGAACCCGGGTAATAAAATATTTTAAAATGAAAAATCTCGCTCTTTCAAAAATAACCCTCACAGGATTTCTGCTGCTACAAGCCCTCTGGCTTTATGCACACAATATCACAGGCCGCATCACCGACGCATCCACGGGAGAAGTCATCCCTGGGGCGACCCTATTTATTCCTTCCTTAAATATTGGCACCACCAGTGACGAGCTGGGCGCGTTCAAATTCAAAAACCTGGACGGCGAATCTTATGAATTGTCTGTGTCTTTTGTCGGTTTTGTAACCCAAAACGTAACGGCGACCACGAGCGCCTCGCTGGACATTCGTTTGAAGCCCGCAACTTTAAATTTGAATGAAATCGTCGTGAACAGCCAGCGCGATCTCTCCAAAACAATGACCATCCTCAACTCCATTGACCTTGAATTGCGCCCAACCCGCTCTTCGCAGGATGTGTTGCGCATGGTGCCGGGCCTTTTTACCGCCCAACATGCCGGGGGCGGCAAGGCCGAGCAGATTTACCTGCGCGGTTTTGATATTGATCACGGCACCGACATTCAGGTAACGGTGGATGGAATGCCCGTGAACATGGTGAGCCACGCACACGGCCAGGGTTACGCCGATCTGCACTTCCTGATCCCGGAACTCATTGATAACGTGGATTTTAACAAAGGCCCCTACTATGCTCAACAGGGCGACTTTAACACCGCTGGCTACGCCAATTTTAATACCCGCAATGCCCTCAGCCGCAGTTCGCTCAAATTCGAGGCCGGTCGTTTCGACACTTACCGCGCCGTGGGGCTGATTGACTTGCTGAAAGGCAATACAGACCATCGTCACAATGCCTATTTCGCTTCTGATCTTACCTTTACCAACGGCCCGTTTGACAGTCCACAGAACTTTAATAGAATCAATCTGATGGGCAAATACCACGGCCTGATCGGGACGGATAAGGTGCTTACGGTTTCGCTGTCCACTTTTACCAGTCGCTGGGAAGCCTCTGGACAGATTCCTGACCGGGCAGTAAGAAGTGGTATCATTGGCCGCTTTGGTTCTATTGATGATAAGGAAGGGGGTAATACCAGCCGCACCAATGCCAATGTTCAATTGTTGAAAAACCTGGAAAACGGCGATTTGCTGCGCAATCAATTTTACTACGTCAAAAACCAATTCCAACTTTTCTCCAATTTCACTTTTTTCCTGGAAGATCCGGTCAAAGGCGACGAAATTCGTCAGGTGGAAAACCGCGACATTTTTGGGTACAAGGTTTCTTACGCAGCAGAACGCGAAATTGGCTCCATGTCCCTGCGCTCGGAAGCTGGCTTGGATCTTCGTTACGACAAAACCAAAGGCACCGAACTGGCCCACACCGCCAGACGAAACCGATTGATCAACCGCCTGGCACTGGGTGACATTGACCAATTGAACGCCTCGGTTTTTGTAGACGAAATATTGAAAGTAAACGAACGATTCAGCGTAAACGCCGGACTGCGTTTTGACCAGTTCGGTTTTGGCTACGTCAACCTGCTGGATAGTCTGTATGACCATAAGGTGGTGTACGCCAACACCGCCAGCCCTAAACTGAATTTTTACTACCATGCCAGTCCGAGCGTGCAGATTTACCTCAAATCAGGCATCGGGTTTCACTCTAACGACACCCGCGTGGTCGTGCCGCAGAATGGGGTTCAAATTTTACCCAAAGCTTACGGCGTTGACCTCGGCGCCTTTGTCAAACCCTTTCCAAAATTGCTGCTGAACCTTGCTGGCTGGTTTCTTGATTTAGAGCAGGAATTCGTCTATGTCGGCGATGCAGCGGTGGTGGAACCTTCCGGCAAGACCCGCCGCTACGGGTTCGATTTCTCTGGCCGCTATCAGGCTACCGACTGGCTTTTTCTGGATGTAGATTTGAATTACACCGTGCCGCGCAGCCGCGAAAGTGCTGAAGGCGAGGATTTTATCCCCTTGGCGCCCACGTTTACCAGCATCGGCGGTCTGACCACTAAATTCGGCAAAGGACTGAATGCCAGCCTTCGCTACCGGCATATTTCTGACCGCCCTGCCAACCAAAACAACAGCGTGACCGCGCTCGGCTACACCTTGTTGGACGGCGGCATCACCTACACGGCGCGGAAATATGAATTGGGGCTGTCGTTTGAAAACATCCTGAATGTGGATTGGAACGAGGCGCAATTTGATACGGAAAGCCGACTTTTTGATGAAATGGAACCGGTATCTGAGCTGCACTACACGCCAGGGACTCCGTTTTTTGTGAAAGGTAGCGCGACGTTCTTTTTTTAACCCGGTTTTATTGACCTTTATACCATGAAACCATCCGAACTTATCCTCAACAAAGACGGCAGCATTTATCACCTTCATTTGCAGCCAGAACAAGTGGCTCCCCTCATTATCACCGTGGGCGACCCAGATCGCGTGGCTCGGGTGAGCCGCTACTTTGATCGGGTGGAATGTCGGGTGCGCAAACGCGAATTTGTGACCCACACGGGTTGGCTGGGCAAAACACGACTTTCCGTGATCAGCACCGGCATTGGGCCTGACAATGTGGATATTGTATTGAATGAATTGGATGCGTTGTTCAATATTGACCTGGGCACGCGGCAAATTAAATCCAGTCTTACCCAACTGACATTTATTCGTTTGGGCACGGCAGGGTGTTTGCAGCCTGAGGTCCCCGTTGATTCGTTCGTCGCATCCTCCGGGGCCATTGGGATGGACGGGCTCCTGCAGTTTTATGAGGCGCCTGAACAACAGCAGCATCCGTTATTGGACGCGCTCCGCAGCCATTGCAAGGGAGCCTGGGATTTCCCGCTTGCGCCCTATTATTCCGAGGGTGATCCAGGATTGCTTCAACATTTTACCCAAAATTTTCATCCGGGAATTACCGCTACCAACCCCGGGTTTTACGGGCCGCAAGGTCGGAGGCTCCGTGCCCCTGTGCGTCAACCGGGCTATTTAGATTTGTTGCAAAGCTTTCAATATCAAGAAAAAAGGATCGTAAACCTGGAAATGGAAACGGCGGCGATTTATGGTTTGTCTCAATTGTTGGGACATCGGGCGGTGTCGTTGAGCGCTATTTTGGCGAATCGGGCAGAAGGTACGTTTAGCAGTAACCCAGCCCGAACCGTCCGTCGTCTCGTGGAAACCGCCCTTGAAAAAATTTCATTTGGATTTTGAGAACTTGACAATATCTTGCGGGGCGATTTACAGTACCCCGGAACGCTGTTCCGGGACAACCTTTACCCTCATTCTCCCGGAACAGCGTTCCGGGGTACAAACTCAGCCACAATTATGAAAACCTTCCGCAACACCCTAAGTTCCCTGATGTTTGGCTTTTTGCTTTTCAGTGCTGCCAGTACCACGCAGTCCTGCAACAAATTCGACCAACTCGGCCTCGACAACGCCACCAACTTAGCCACTTCCCTGACTGACCTGATGGGCAAAGCCGCCACCAGCAAGTACTCGGCCAACAGCGATGCCATCAAAAAAGTGAGCGACGCACTAACAAGCGCCGTAAAACACGCCGAATCCCGTAAAAAGAACAAGGAAATTGCAAGCTCCTGGGCGACCCTGCAAAGTGAGCTCGTAACCCCATTCCTTGCCCGTTGGAAAGAGAAAGAGATACTCAACAAAGACGTGGTTAGTGAAGCCACTGCACAAGTCACCAAAAGCCTCGAAGCCATCAAAAAAGCGGAAATGGCCCGGAAGTAATGGTTATTTGGTTATTGGTTAATTGGTGATTGGAGGATTGGTTAATTGGTGGATTGGTTAATTGGGACCAGTATACCAATCCGGGAATCACCAATCTACCAATCACCAATCTACCAATCACCAAATAACCATTACCATTCCACCAATCACCAGTCTACCAATCACCAATCTACCAATCACTAATAAACCATTCACCATTCCATCCATGCCAGACAAACAAACTAACATCGAAAAAGGCCTCGACCATCTTGACGATCAAATCGTTGGATTGGTAGGCAAACACGTCAAGCGCAACAAAGAGCGCTACGAAAATGTGGCCAAAGCGCTGCAAACCGAACTCAAAAAGGACACCAAACGCTACGCCAAACTCCTGGCCGACGAAATGATTGAGCCCGGCGATTTCGAGATGCTGGTGAGAGGCCGCTGGGCACAACTTAAAATAGAACTTTTAGCGGAAGTTTCTATCTCCAAAAGCAAGTTTGAAGGGATTGCCAGAGATGTGCTGGTGCTTACACTGGATACGGTGCTGGATGCGGTTTGAGGGGGGGGCATTTTCTATAAAAAAGCCCTTGCATCAACGATGATGCAAGGGCTTTTTTTGTATCTTTTGTCGCAATCCTATACAATGCAGCTTATCAAGCCATGAGGGCCATCAGGCAGCAGCGTACTCTGTATATTTCCGGTGATACTCTGGGAAATAGGCTAGCACGATATCATGCTTCGCAACACCCTTTTCTTCAAGCAGGGCTGCCAGTCCGTCCTCTGTGTTGTCCACTTGGATCCAGATTTTTCCCTCAATTATATCGGCTTGAAATATGACATAGAAGATACGGGTATTCTGTTCCCATCCAACTGCCGCAAGCTGATAACGGTCGTGCTTTTCATCGGCAACTGTGTGGTATTCAACCGTCGAGGTGTGCCCCCCCTTTAGATATTCGGAATATGCCTCGAATACGGTCAAAATGGCATTCTTGAAAACTATGTGCTTATCCATTTTTCAATGCTTATTTTTTCGGTGTCATAAAGGATGATTTTCATTTCTAAATCGGCCATCACTTCACACGCCCAATCGAAGCGCAGCAAGTGATTGTAGGCAAATTCAGGCATGGCAACGTACAACAAGCGCTCAGGGTCGTTTTTCCGCATGATTTTGGAATAACTATGATACTGACCTGAAGCGACTAAAAACTCATGGAGGATTGACATATGAATAAAACTCTTAACCTCCACCGCGATTTTTGTTGGGCCTCGTTCGGCAATAATAACCTTTTCTGCGCCCAAGTCTGTGCTTAGTCCACCCTCTTTTCTGTTGTGCAGTGGATAAGTATCGTGCGTAATGGTCCATCCGTCTTTTTCAAGTGCTTCCCGGACTACGCCATGAAAAACGTCTCTTGCCATAGACAATATTTGAACTACAAAGATATAATATTGGTGGCGCAATTCTATCAAGACCTTGAATTCAAACGCCTCAAAATCTATTGGACCCAACTTAAAATAGAACTTTTGACGGAAGCATCTATCTCCAAAAGCAAGTTTGAAGGGATTGCCAGAGATGTATTGGTGCTTACACTGGATACGGTGCTGGATGCGGTTTGAGGAGTATGCATTTTCTATGAAAAAGCCCTTGCATCATTGTTGATGCAAGGGTTTTTTTTGTATCTTTTTGTCGCAATCCTACCTAAAAGTGGCCTTCTGACAGTGGGGGTGCTTCGGCTTGTGTTACCCGTCAAAATTGTGCCTGGCGACAACACCAGGCACAAAGTCAGGCTTTAGGTACAAACAGGTCCCAGCCAATGCCGATGGCAATTGCAACGATCAGGATAATCATCCATACCAGGCAACCTTCAAAACGCCGCACTTTTCTAACGCGCGTCAGGTTGCCGTTGGCGTCGTAATCCATCCTGATTTCATGGTTATCATCCAGATTGTTCAGGTCAAAAATGGGGGGCTGTTGATAATGGTGTTGAGTCATCGGTTAAAGATTTTAAAAATGAAAGGATGAATGCTGCAGCCGGCAAATGGCCTGTGAATTGGCGGATGCAGCAATAGATTCAAACAGGAAGCCTACTTCTGGCGCCTGTCCACCAGGTTGGACCGAAGAATGGACAAGGCTAAGAGGAAAATGGCAGTGATAAAAGCATTCATGATATTACCCTTTTTATGGTACAAAAATCTAGTGGCTTTCACCAAAAAACAAGGGGTTTTGGTTCTTGTTAAATACGATTTTTTTTCTTGAAATCTGGAAAATCCGGCTACAACAAGTCATTCCCTGGACCATGATTTACCTGGAAAATAAATTTGCCCAATACGCTTTTCTCGAAAATTTCGAGAAAAGCAATAGTTTTACAGCGACTTTTCTATAAAAAAATCAAATATTTCTAGAAACCTAGCTATGCGTAAGACCTATCCTCGCCCAGTCTTCTTAGCCTTATATCAAGCTATTGCCCAAAAACTGCTGGAACACCGCCCCCCGGTTCAAATTTTGAACAGCAAAGGCCGACAGGATACCAATGCCTTAGGCGTCAAATGGGAAGGGCCCGGTGGCCCTCTGGACAATGCGTCCGCAGTCATTCACGCGGAGCTGGTTGAATCCAAGATTCTGGACAAACTCAAGCACAAAGACCTGAATTTTGGCAAGCAGCTATACGATAAATACAATGCACTCGAACGCAACAAGGATTTGCAGCAGGTGGTGATTCAAGGACTGGAGTATAACGAAGGCCTGAGGCATTATATAGGTCCCGAAACCTTTCAAACGTTTTGGGAGCCCCATACCCCTGTTAATCCAAATGCGGAGGACGCAAACTTGCCTACCCATCCGGTAAAAGACCCACCTTTTACCTATTACATAGGCGCCTATTATTCATTCAGGAGTTACAGAATCAACAAGTTTGTCCTTGCCATTCGCCATACAGACAAACCCTCACTGCCGATGGAATGCTGGCAATGGGGTTTTCACAATACAGAGCGGCTGGTTATGCCCAATCAATTGCCGGAGCGGGTCAATTCCGTGCAGTTCAAGGGTACCGCTACCGTGCGCGGAAGGCATCTGTATATCAATCTGGAAGCTCCAGCTTCTGAAAATACCCATGCCATGGAAATGCACCTGATTGGGTTGTGCGATGAGAGCGGAGGTCACAACCTGCAAGACCAGGAGGCTATTCCGGCTTCTTTACAAACGGTATCCTTTGATCAGTACACGGTTTCGGCGGAAACTTATTTGCTGCGCTGCACAGAAGCGGAAGCACAACGGGTTATGCATAGCCCGGAGGCCTATTATAGCCATCAATTACCCGCAGAAGCTTTGCTCCAAAAACCTTCCAGGGCAAAAGCGCTGCAATTGTATTTTATGCTCCAGCGCCGCAATTTCAGGGTAAAATACAGGCCAAACGTTTCAAACCTAGACAACCTGGAATATCGCGGCAACCACGTCAACAATTACACAGAGCGGCTCGGGGGAGAATATCGCATCTGGAATTTTGGCTTGCGCCGAGGGGTAGTGATCCAGAGTAAGCTGGTGATTAGCACAGAGGTGCCTTACAGGGCGTACTTCTATCCCTTTTTGAACGATGAATTGAAGCGCAACAACCCTGGGCTGGAGGAACAATTGGCTGTACTGGTCATCAGCAACGAAATCCGCCAAGACCAGCTTTGTTTTGCCACTTTTGTAAAACGAAGGCTTTCGCTGGTGAACTATGCCATTTTTGACATTCGCAACCTGCGGGACGACAATTGGGTAGAAGGCATGTTCATAACCACCGGTTACGACAAAAAAGGCATTATCGGGGGGTATGCGGTTATGTGCAAGGTAAAACCCGGAGAGAACTGTCAGCCCCTGCACATGGATCGTGAAGCAGCTGTCCAATATGCAGAAACGCTGGGGTTAAAGGAGATGCACGATGGCTTGCGCAGCCTTTGGAAGCGTAAATTATGGAAACAAAAATCCAATACCCAATTTGCCTGTTATGCCGTGGTGCAAGATTCGCAGAAGGGAATTTTGATGGTGCGGCAGGTAACCGGGCCTTTTAAAGGGGATTTTGAATTGCCTGGCGGAACGCTCAAGCATGGCGAAACGCCCGAAATCGGACTGCAACGATTGGTGGCGGAATCTACAGGGGTCAACATCCAAAACTGTACCTTATGGGTCAACGAATCTGTTTCAAAAACCTGGGAACGCCCGGACAACATCAATGAAAACCTGCATCTGGTAGGTGCGCTGTACAGGGTAGCCAGTGAGGATATTAAATTCGGACAACTTCATAAACAAGCCTTCTGGATTAAGCCGGGCCAATATGACCGCGACGCTTTTTCTCCATTTGCGCAGAAAGCCATGGATGCCTTCCTGTAGTTTTGCCACTGGGGGTGCGACTTAAAGTCGCACCCCCATCGCAATATGCACCTCTCGATTATTTGGTTTATTTTTCACTGAAAAACCATTATTTTTGCATCAAATTGTACTTGTTATATGATTACGTTATCCAAAGAAGCCTTTATTCACGGTGACAATCCTGTTTTGTCCTTACCCGGCATTCCGGAAGGAAACTATGATGTAGTGGTGGTCTTGCAGCCCATAAAAAAACGAAAACCACGCCGTGCAGGGTTCAGTAAGGCTCGTTTTGTGATGGCAGCGGACTTCAATGCTCCGCTAGATGATTTCAAAGCATATATGTAATGAACGTTTTAGTTGATACCCAATCCATCATCTGGTTTGCGGAAAACAATCCGCACCTGAGCCAAAATGCCAGAAATGCCATGGAATCACTAGACAATGAATGCTTTGTTAGCATGGCTACGTTTTGGGAGATTTCCATCAAGATGGGGCTGGGAAAACTAGATATTAAAGGCCTGCCCTTGTCTGACTTTTGGGAGGAAATTATTGACAATAATTTTCTGACGTTGGACATTCGCCGGGAACATATCCTTCAATATGAGAAACTCCCTTTGTACCACCGCGATCCTTTTGACAGGATGATTATTTCGCAGGGAATTGTTGAAAAAATGCATATCGTGAGCAATGATTCAGCTTTTGACGCATATCCTGTGACAAGGATTTGGTGAGCACACCTAAGAGAGACTTTGCATTGAAGAAATCCTACTGCAAGATGGCAATGCGACCGGAAGACTTGTTGTCTCCCGGTCGCTTTTGTTTCAACATGATAAATGGGTCAATCCTGGCTAAAAGTTGCTGGTGTTCTGTTTACCCGCCGTAGCCTTCCTGCCCGTCAAGCCTCGGCAGGCGGGAGCGGAGGAGGGTTATCCACTCACCTCCATCTTAAGACATCCCAATCCTACCTAGAAGTGGCTGATATTCTGACTAACATGGAATGAAGAGTGTAAAACATTCTTCGGTCGCAATCCTACCTAGAAGTGGCTGATGTTCTGACGATCCCGAAGGCAACTTCGCCTTCACCCTCATTGTCGCAATCCTACCTAGAAGTGGCTGATGTTCTGACTCTGCTTCGCGGTAGCCATAGCGGCGCTGCTGAGGTCGCAATCCTACCTAGAAGTGGCTGATGTTCTGACACCGATTTTGGGCTATTGATCCGGCCAATCCACTTTGTCGCAATCCTACCTAGAAGTGGCTGATGTTCTGACCTGAGCAAAATGACCCGGGTTTTCTTGCCTACTGTCGCAATCCTACCTAGAAGTGGCTGATGTTCTGACACCTGAAATCAAACTGACCCAGTTCGCCAAAGAGTCGCAATCCTACCTAGAAGTGGCTGATGTTCTGACAGCGGGTGTGGATGTGCTGCAAGCCAAGTCCGATGTCGCAATCCTACCTAGAAGTGGCTGATGTTCTGACTTTACCAAAAAATTGGACAGTATGGTGCTGATTTAGGGTCGCAATCCTACCTAGAAGTGGCTGATGTTCTGACGGAATGATTTCCCTGTCGTGGAAGGCGACTATTGTCGCAATCCTACCTAGAAGTGGCTGATGTTCTGACGTTTGGTGGCCTTGGCAGCGGTAATCTGGAATTTGTCGCAATCCTACCTAGAAGTGGCTGATGTTCTGACACGAAGAAGATAAGGGAGGCTGCAACATCATTTAGTCGCAATCCTACCTAGAAGTGGCTGATGTTCTGACACATAACTGCGGGCAAACTCCCACGGACGATCTTGTCGCAATCCTACCTAGAAGTGGCTGATGTTCTGACAGACACAATTATGATTGATCGTGAAGCGCTTGCTGTCGCAATCCTACCTAGAAGTGGCTGATGTTCTGACTGGTAAATTCCAGTTCTCTCCGGTAGTAAACATGGTCGCAATCCTACCTAGAAGTGGCTGATGTTCTGACTCACCCTTCAAATCCAAGCCCAAACCTTCGAGGGTCGCAATCCTACCTAGAAGTGGCTGATGTTCTGACTTACAAATACCACACGTTCCACACCGGTTCCATGTCGCAATCCTACCTAGAAGTGGCTGATGTTCTGACCATCCATCACTCATGGTGCGGTCAACTGTACTTTTGTCGCAATCCTACCTAGAAGTGGCTGATGTTCTGACAACACAATGCCCTTCGTGAAGAGGTTCAAGATGGTCGCAATCCTACCTAGAAGTGGCTGATGTTCTGACATTTGTGTGGGTCAGTCCGC
>Ga0247844_1007206_pt1 | contig 12808 bp, 12 predicted proteins | sample LaCtaG_FD_192421 | JGI IMG/M metagenome (GOLD analysis project Ga0247844, IMG submission 192421) | Freshwater microbial communities from meromictic Lake La Cruz, Castile-La Mancha, Spain - LaCruzMarch201714.5m_1 | ecosystem: Environmental > Aquatic > Freshwater > Lake | place: Spain: Castile-La... | reverse complement strand
CCTGTGGTTACGGAGACTTAAGCTTAATACCGATGATGGAGCGGACTTTACCATCCCTGTGGTGTTCACAATCAAGATGCTCCAGCTTCGATGAAAAGTTATTCTTATTCAGCGGGCTCTTAATACCGCTCTCCTCCGTCCACTTCACGTATGCATTATAGAGGTCGGCGGTGGGGATTTTAGCGCTTCTGTCCAATACACATTCGTCGTCAACAAAAGACTTGACTTGGTCAGCTGAGCGCTCCCAAGTCTGCTTCATCTGTATGCAGCTCACAACCTTTGTGAAATCACGATTTTTCTGAAGCCGTTGAAGACCAGCTAAGGCGAAATTCAGAATCCCGGGCAACTCCCCAACCAGTTTTTTATCAAGCGTTGTGTCGCACTTGTCACCATCAAATTGCACATTGAACTTGATGATTTCTGTCCGACGGAAAAAAGCGTATGTGGTGTCACGGGTGTGCGGCAGGTGGTTCGTAGCAAAGAACAATGTTGAATACGGCTTAAAGTCAAAAAGCTTACCGTACTTGTGCTGAGCATTCATCAACTCCCCGGAAGTAATTGCTTTGTATTTCGCATCAGGGAAGATTGCTCCTGCATCTATTTCGGTTGCGATATTGGCCAATTTACCATGCAGATGAGCTATCGAGAACTTCTCCTCGAACTGATTCAATTGAACACCCGCTACGTTTTTTTCGCCGAGCATTGCAATTAGTGCCCTGAGAAAAACACCCTTACCGTTTTTGCCACCTCCTATTAACAGGAGAGAACGTTCATACTCGCAGGATGTCGTTAAGGAATACCCGGCAAATTCCTGTAAAAGTTTAACTTTTTCTTTTTTGTCAGGGTCAGGTGCAAACACTTCGTCAAAGAATTGAGTGAATCTGGGGCATTTAGCTGTCTCATCGAAATTGACAGGGATTTGGTAAATAAAATAACTTTCCCTGTTATGTTCTTTTAGCGCCCACTTGCCACCTTCAAAGTGGGCTTCACCGTTAAGGCAGTTGATGACCCGCCAGTCTCTTTTTCTGTTAAAATAATCGATTGTGGAATGTGCCTCAGTTTTGATAAACTTGAGGATGGATTCCACATGAGATGAAGTGATGTTTTTGCCAGACGCAATTCTGATGATACGTTTTTTGATCACCTCATCCGGCGTAATCACCCATAAGCCTTTTTTCTGGTTCCAACGCCAAATGTCATGAGCATAATATTTGATGTTTTCGCGGCCGATCTTTTTTATGACCTCCAGGGCAATTTCGTGATGGGAAGACTTTTGGGCATTAAACTCTTCAGTAGCTGAAGCAACGTTACTAAGAGCTTTGCGGATGGTCATTTCGCCGTAGCTTCGCTTTCCGCCATCATGCGGCTCGTCCCACTTGGCACGCACCAAATTTGAATCTCTGAAGATCCTGTCAATAGTGTCTGCAGAGCTGGTATGCTGCGCTAAAATTGAACACAGTGCCAAGTCTGCTTGCGATTGGCTGTTGTAGCCTGACCAATCACCCTCCATCAGCTTGAAAAACTTTTCGCTGTGTCCATTTTGAGCGATCTTTGCCATTATTCTAACGACACTCGGACCGTCTGCTGCTTTCGTTGGAGTAGATGCCTTTACGGCTTCAGCATTAGCGAGTTGTTCATAAAGTTTTTTTGTTTTATTTGGGAGTGTTTTAATAACGGCACTTGTCATAAGAGGTCTCCAGTGAATGTGAAATAATGGGCATGGTCGTACATCTCCACTTTTCCAAAGCCCTTAACGTAACCAAAATTCCTCCCCTTGCCAGGGAGCTTGCCTTTGGCAATGATGTGAACCCCAGTGCCTGAAGGACTTATCTCTGTATAAGTTGCAAATGAATCAATAATCTTTTGTGATTCAACCTTGATTTTGTGTGTTTTCACGTCACGGCAATCGTCCAGGTCAATGCCAACATATGGGTCGTTTTCTGTAAAGACAAAGCCTATACCTGGAAGCCCGTCTTTTTTAAACCGGTTTACAGCGGCCTTAAAGGTCCCCCAAGTTTTCGGATTGGTTACAGATGCCTTCTTACCAGTTTTCGGGTTTATCAGCGGTTTTTTGGGGCGATCGGGATCTTTAAGATTCTCCTCAAAATCCCAAGCAACCCATTGCGGGAGTTCTTTTAGTTCCTCGGGTATGTTATCAAAAACGTTTTTCATGGCAGTATCTCCTTCGTATATTTCAGTTTATGTAATAACCGGCCGTGTGCCGGGGGGGTGGATATAGGTTCGTGGCTATGGTGTCCTGAAACTTCTGCTACTGCAGCAGGGGTGCTTCCTTGGCTACTTGCCATACCAGGCACTCGCTGAAAAGGCTACGCTTCCGCGAAAGAAGCGTAGCCAATTGTAGCCAAACTCAATGGAATACTCCCGAAAGCTCCCGGATTTAAGGCCGCATAAATTCGATTGTTTTGGCAATCAAAGAACTGCATCGCTGCCCGTTTAATCCTCAGCAGGGAATGTTTCAATGTTATAGTCCAGTAAATATGTTACATCCTCCAATAATTTGAGCCAATACCTGCCAGCACCAAACTTACTAACATTACTGAGTCTTTCGTTACAGACATGGTTAAAAATATGCTCAATTACACCAGATGAGTTATCAATAATTTTCTGAACAGTCACAGTCAAATTCTTAATGTACGGGCTGTTAATGTAATTTCCGTTAACATATTTACGTAGCAATGCTTCTGTTAGAGGAATATATTCAGAGTGCGGATCATACTTAATCAGCATATAGACCGTTGCCTTAGAACACTCGCCGCTGAAACCGCGCTTATGATATTCTGAGAAAGCGAAGCCTTCGAGGAAATGTGTTGAGAGTGTTTCGCGGTATTCCCCAGCAAAAATCTCACGGTTTAAATCTGAAAATATACTTTGAAAATCCGAAAGTATCGTGGCTGGCCGGGTATTTTCTGCGGTTAGCGTTATCAAATAATCAAATTCTTTTTCAGTTATATAGTCTTTGAAATTATCTGCCCGTGTTTTTTTAGCATCCACAGGATTAATCTCACCACAACGAAAACACTGTTTTTCTGTACGACGGCGTGGTTTGTAAACGACCTTATTCGCGGCACTTACATGTTGACTATTATCGTAAGCCTGTGCTACATTCAGCATCTGATCATTTGTGCTGGACATGGAAACTGTATTGATTGTCACTTCGTCAAATATTGTTAGGTTTTTCATTTGTTGTAACCTCCAAGGTTAGCACCACGTTGTAGCGCATATCAGCGTTATTAACGCAGTAACAGTTGTGGCAGATTAATTTGCAGACCTGCCTGGTTGATAAACAGGGTAGCCAGTTTTTCAGACTACCGGCATCATTGTTAGAACATTGGTGGTTCCTAAATCCCGGTTTAATAATAACTGACCGAGATCTTACTTAACTGCTTACTCACCCACGACGGCACTTCTGAGGGGGCCAGTGATGGCCCCCTCAGATGATTTCTATCTCTTGCCGAGCACTTTCAAACGATCAAGAATCGCGGCCTCCGTACGTTGGTGCGCTGCAGCGAGAGCATTGATTGAAGTACAGCGGTCAAATGAGCTAACCAGCTGACGGTCTTCATCTGCACTCCATTTTTTCCGTGCATTCGCAGGCTTAAACTGGTTTTTTGAGAGTTTTTCCACGCGGTCAATAGCAACCATTGCAACATAAAGAGCCGCGCTAACCTCTTCATCATTAAGAAATTCTTCAAGGCTGATCTTTTCAGCTTCTGCGTACCAGGACATATACAAGTTGACGAGTAAATTGTAGGCCTTCAATGTGTCAATAGTCATTTATAACCTCTTGATAAAAGTTTGTGTTGTTGGCAGCTTCTAAAAAGCCACAGCCAAGTTGATTTTCATATGTGAGAAGCTGTCCCTATGCGTACTACCGCGTGGGGCATGTGACTATACCTTGCCGATATCGCTCGCCAGACTAAGCGCTGTGATTGAGCTGTTGGATTCGCCCTTTGCGCGCCCCAGGTGCAACTTCTATCGGAACAGCGACAGCGAGCGCGTCTATCACGTTTTGGATCTCGCTATTTTTCCAACGAACCGAATGCTTGGACGTACGGTATGGCCGCGGGAACCTCCCTGCTGCCATACCCCGGTGCAGCCCAGAACTACTTGTCGAAAGGGCTTGACACACCTCTTTTCTAGTTAATAATTTATCATTCATTACAAACTCCTTTTCAATCTGGAACTAAGCTTTGCGTAAAATCAGCCAGTTGCCACACGTGCCGCAGATGAACACAGCTTCGGCTTCGGTTTTCTTTCCATTTCAGTTTCCTCGATGCCGAAGGTGTATCGTGATCATTCCTCTCACCTCACTCAACGAGAGAAATAGATAGACGAGTTTAGGCCGAGAAAGCCGTAGTGCTGGACCTTCACGAATCCGATCCGGTCGGGAGCACGTGCTGCAGGAAACGCTGATGAACAGGTTCAGTAAAATATTGACGTAAATCACGTAATTCCTCTGCCATGATTTTCGATAAGACGATACTGAGTTGTCACCCGGCATTCTGGATGAGAAATAGGCTGTCTGCCGAGACTAACTCGGAAGACGAGTACAACTCGAACACAATTTTTTGGAGTTTTTGACGGCTTAAATCTGCATAGCTCGAATAGACTTACTGCATCTATCGAAATCATAGTTCGGATAGAATTACTTCTTCTATCGAAATTCATAGACAATGGACAAGGGGGGTCATGCCATTGTGAGAGGAAGGATGTTGTAGTTCGATTTAGGAGTACTAAAATCCTAAGTCATGCTTTAAACGATTGCTGTTTTTCACCTCCCCCCTTTATAAAATAGCTCCCGCGCATGCGCAGGAGCAATAAATCTCGGTTAATCATCTTCATCTGATGCACTCGATTCATATGAAATACCGAGAATATCTTCGAGAACTCTAACCGTAGCTTTGCGATACCGTCTTAATAATCCGCATTTAAGAATCGCAAACTCGTCGTGTAAATCAATCAGTAAGAGGTCGTGTTTTTCGGCCAGCCACAACGATATCTGGGTAACGCTTAATTGTTCGATGTTCTGTCTCCCGCCAAGAACGGCAAGTGTTTTACGGTCGAGCCGAAAGCGACCCATTTTTTTGCCGTTGAAGTCGGCAGAGTAAAGCTCGGCAAGCCTATCGGCGGTTTCCTCATGAGATAACAAAATAATCTTCCTTTCAAATCCAGCGTGCTTTGAATCACTTATAGTGTCATTTTGGAGAAATTTTCACCTAATGTCAAGCAGTTTTATTTTTTTATGTTCAAATTTATTTTTATAGCAACAAATATCGACATTTAGTAGTATTGCATTACATCGCCATCACCAGTGCCGCTATCTTGCCAAGTATTACTGAAACACCAAAGACATATTCGTTCCTTCAACTGATCGCTCAATCTCATCCTTTTGCTTGGTTTGGTTATCAAGATCTGCAGTTTACGCAGATCAATTTCCACATATGCCCCTCACTCTGGCATTACGTGCCTAGTGTATTTTCGCGCCTTTCAATACACCTCGGTAACGGATCCCTCATATATGGTCAATTTCTGTTTCTATCAATTGATCTCCTGTTGATTGCCTCCGTTATTTATCGTTACGTCTGCAAGTGCGTACAGCCAAACGATCGAAGGGAGTGTAATTACAGCCAGCACAATCAGCAACATTATTATGGTCATTGTATTATTCCGAAATATTCAAGATCATGCGTATCCAACTTCAGATCCAGTGAAACTATAGAAGGCGTTTAAGATATTTACCGACTGTTAAGAATGTCGATTGCTTCATGGGCAACAAAGGTACGGTTACGCTGCTGCTCATTCGGAATGTTGAGGATGCCCATTTCTGCCAGTTTGATTAGGGCATTATTGGCTGCCGGAAACGAAACGCCGAGTTCCGCTTCTACCTGCCTGGCGGTGACTACCGGTCTGCCGATTAGCAGCTGCGGCAATCTGTATACAGCAGAATCAGACCTGATACGCAACTCCGCTATCCGCTCTTCCCAGCGTCGCAACAGATTTTCGAGCGCGGAAGCCGTATGGATTGATTCCTTTACTGACTCTTCCACTGCTGTGGCGAAGAACTGAATCCATGGCTGCCACTCTTCTCGCAACTGTACGCCTGCAAGCCGGTCGTAGTACTCATGCTGATAATTTTTCAGATATCCGGCAATATACACCGGTAGATATCCTTCCGCCGCCAGCATGATTGGTAGCAGCAGACGACCGACACGACCATTACCATCGACAAATGGATGAATCGTCTCGAACTGGGCATGGGCAATTGCCATACGAACGACGATAGGTACTTCAAACATGTCCTCTTCTGTAGGTACGTCATGTAGAAACTCGATCAGCTCTTTCATGCAGTTTGGGACATGTTCGTGGGGTGGTGGGACAAAACGGGCATGGTAGATTTTACTTCCGCCGATCCAGTTCTGTATTTCCCTGTATTCGCCTATATTCCCGCGATAATCAGTTCCATGCATCAGGTTGCGGTGCAGTTCTTTTATCAAGGTTTCATCAACAGCAAGAAGGCCGCGACCTCTTACCGCATCCAGGCCGACTTCAAGGGCTTTAACGTAGTTCAGGGTTACAAGCACGTCCGCAGGTAAGCCTTCATCACTGCCGGTGGCTTCATAGGTGAACAGTTGATTCATGTCAGAACTGGTACCTTCGATTTGACTACTACGAACTGCTTCACGTCGGTCAAAGGTCCTAGTAACGAGGTTGGGGTTGGGTAGTCGTGCCGTGGAGACTCGGAGTTCACCTAGCGCCTCGTGGGCATGGATAACTTCCTTGATTATCCCTTTTGAGGGTATGAACCTTGGGGGAGCTTGTGGAATGACAGCGAACGCTCCTGAGTGTGCGGTTACCGGAACGAGTTGCTTCTGTCTGGCGGGACTGAGATCGGTCTTCTTCATGGTGATATCCTTTAATAGAAGGACAAGCCATTAAAGGATACCACTTTATTCATTAACTATCAAGCGAGTTGTTCAAGGATAATGTGGCAGGACCAAAAGAGTCTAAGTGCCCGGGTGGAATCTACCTTGAAGCCCGTAACTACCTTGGCCAGGTTTTTGCTGCTGAAGGAAGCAGCATAGCCCGTGTCATACTGATTCAGTGCATACTATAATTGGTACTATGAAGCCTTGCGCTTGCCGTCTTTAATGCTGGTGACGTTTCCTAAAGCCTTCTTTTCGGAGATTATGTTCAATAGCTTTCGTTCCCACTGTTCCATCGCCATCTGTTTCTCCTTGGCGTATGAATAACGGTTGTATATATGCCCGACACCTTGCTTTTGCTTGGTTATATGGTTCTGAAGGCGGTCTATCATATCGCCGGTTATTTCCATTTGAGCCCACTGGGTTGCGGCAGTACGCCGTAGATCATGTGGAGTAAAGTGCGGTATCTTGAGGTTGTCGATTACCTTGCTTTCAGGCGTATGCGGCAAGTTAGCCTTGATATCACTTGTCATTGTCCTGACTTCATAAGACTTTCCTGGGTTCGGTGGTGACTCATGCAGATCGGCAGGATGTACTGGAGACTCGAAGATAAAGCCGGTGGCATCTCCAATTAGTTGCTTGGCGGTCGGCGTTAGGAAAACACGATGGGCCTGCCTGTTTTTACTTCGCTCTGCTGGTAGCTCCCACCAGTCTCCATTGATTTCATCGCGGTGCATCCCTATTATTTCACCAGGTCGCTGGCCGGTAACGAGTATCAGTTTCAAGGCACGTTTGATTTTGTCGCTCATCTTACAATTTTCAAGGTTTTGCCAAAAGGCCTTTATTTCGGCTTGGCTTAATGCCCGCTCTCGGGTCTCTTCCTTATTTGGCCTCTTCATCATAAGGAAAGGGTGAACTTCCAGAACCGCCCGATCAATAGCCCAGGAGAACATTTTTCGTGTATAAGCCAAGACTCGGTTGGCCATAACAGGCGCGCCGCGTTCTTTGATTTCATCCAGCACAGTTATAAGGTCACGGCGTTTAATGTCGGTCATCTTGCGTTTGCCCCATCGTGGCACGATCTCGGATTTTAATGACCGCTCAATTTCTTTCCACCCTCGGTTATGTTCTTTTGCGTAAATTTTTATGAACTCATCGACAAAGTCAGAAACAAATGGGGTACGCTTACGCTCAGCCTTCTGAATATCTTTTTCAAGAAGTGGGTCAATGCCCTTATCTATTTTGCTCTTTGCTGCCGTATGGCGTTTCCTGGCGTCAGCAAGAGTAACTGTTGGGTATTCACCCAGATTGAGGAACCGGCGTTTCCCATCAAAGGTGTAGGTAAAGTAAAAGACCTTTGCGCCAGTCCCATAAACACGAACACCAAAACCGTCACCTTCGAGTTTATCTTGAAGACGCTTCTCTGTTTTCATGTTCCTGACATCGGCGTCGGTAAACTTACTGATGGTCTTTTTCATCGGTGACCTCAATTACCATACTTTTTAGTATGGTAGTTAGTATGGTAGATGTAATTGAGACTGGTAAAGAAATATAGTGAAATACTACTGACTCGATAGTACTGATTTTATGGGGTTTGTCAATGGTTTGCTATCGCGGGATGAAATAGTATGGAAAGCTGTGATGGTGTATTTTACATGACTCGAAATCAGGTGTACGGAAACGTACCTAGGGTTCGAATCCCTACCTCCCAGTAAAAACAATATGTTACAGCTTTTAGGCTGTAGCCTTTTTGTTTGTCTGCACCAACATTTAGCAAATTATGCCGCAAATAAACTGAGATGTAATTTGCCATATTACACAGCAGACGAGATCGGTATTCCTATTCGAGTCAGTCACTACCCACCTGGTACCAGCAAATGGAACAAAATTGAACACAGGGTACCGTCCAGGTCGAAGATGATGCCGCAAATTTCAGCACACTCAAATCATGACCATTCACCCTCCAATGCCGCGTTTGCACAGTAGTTTGGGAGCACTCATCCCCTTGGACTGGATCAGTACCTTGAAGGTTTCACCCATACCACCACCAGGCAGGATCAGTTTTTTGAGGGTCAAACGGAGTCGCAGCTTTTCCTCATCGGATATTGCCGAACGCTCAATCTCTTCAATCTCCTCAACGATACCGGCTGAGAGCAGAAAGCGGTACTGCTCACCGAACCAGTCATTGCGCAGGCCCGATTGTTCGCCGCACTTCATCAGAGTGGTGAAGTCAACATGCGTGGTAATATCCTGCAAACCAATGCGGAGATAGGGGTTTTCCTCGATCTGGTGGCGATGGTAACAGAGTATGGTGCCAAGCTTGCGGCGCGGGGTGTAAAGCTCGGCAGCAGGATACCCGTAATCAATCGTCAGAATAAAGCCGCGTTTGAGTGCCCGTGAGGCGGAAGCCAGCCACTTGGGGGCGTTCAGATTGATTTCGGCCTGTTGACCCGGATGAAGCTCCACAGCAATACGTTCCAGATAATCAGCAATCCCGGAAGTTGAGAGATCTCCGGCCTCCTCGACAAACTCGCCATCCTTACAGGTAACATACACCTCCTTCAGTCCGTTGGAGGTCATCACAACCCGGTGTACCGGCAGGGCGTCGATAAGTTCGTTTGAGTAAAGACAGCCGCTGAAGGTGAAACGCCCTGAAGCAAATTCATCGGTAGAGCACCAGGAAAGCCTTGGCAAATGGGCAGTCAGTATCTCTCGCTGTACCGGCTCAAGAGACGGTTCCTGCTCTATCAGCACCAGGCGGAGCCGCTCGTACATTTCAGTCTCGCGCTCCGCCAGAAAATCCATGATATCGCACGCCAGACGACCGTTCCCGGCGCCACACTCCACCAGAGTAAACCGGTCTGGCCTCTCCATACTGCGCCACATCTGGGCAATCTCGCGGGCAATCACCCGACCGAAAGCGCCATGCACAGTGATGCTGGTATAAAAATCTCCCTCGGCGCCGACTTTGCGCCCCGGCGAGGTATAGTAGCCAAGTCCCGGTTCATAGAGACAGGCTGCCATGAAGTCGGCAAAGGTGATGCGTCCCTGCTCGGCGATGCGCGTGGCAATGATGTCGTTAAGTGATGTTTTTTCAGGAATCTCTTTCATGCAGCGTCCTCGCAGTTTTATGGACTGTAAGACCTGAAAGGTTTTGAAAACCTTTCAGGTCTAATGACCGGGATTTTAATCAATAGTCCTGCCAGAAGCAAGGTCGGATTGAGGGTTTTAATTCTCGCTTGTACCATAGCGATGAGTTCTGATATATTGTCTCACTTGATTTTATAAGATCATATTCTAAATGTGTTAAGCCTTCGGCTTAAAGCTGCGGAGAGCTGCTCAAAACAAAGGGAGATTATAGCATGCTAGGAACGATAGAAATTAAACCCGGACTTTACTGGATCGGATCAGAAGATCCTGATCTCAGGGTCTTTGACGATCTTTTCCCCACCGAACATGGCACCAGTTACAATGCATATCTGCTGAAATGGCAGGATAAGGTTGTCCTTATCGATACGGTTGAAGAAAAATTCGTTGACGAATATATGGATAAGGTCAGATCCCTGGTAGATCCGAAAACTATTAACTATATAATTATCAACCACACCGAGCACGACCACTCAGGATCACTGACGTATCTGATGGAGCAGGCTCCGCAGGCGGTTGTCTACTGTACGTCCGCCGCCAAGAACTTCCTCGGTAATATTTTGAATAAACCGATCTCCTGCAAGACGATCAAAGATGGTGAAACCCTTGATCTGGAGGGACGTACCCTCCGTTTCATCACAGCGCCGTTTTTGCACTGGCCGGACACCATGTTTACCCGGCTGGAAGAAGAAAATATCCTTTTTACCTGCGATGCCTTTGGTGCCCATTACTGGCAGGTAGGGCACATTTTTAATGACGAGGTGGACGACTTTACCTCGGCGCGCCATTTTTATTTTGACTGCATCTTCCGCCCCTTCAAGGACAAGATTCTGTCGGCTGTCGAAAAAATCCGCCACGATGTCATCGATATGATCTGCCCTAGTCATGGGCCGATCATCCGTCGTGACCCGTGGAGAGTTATCTGCCAGTTTGAAGAGTGGAGCAAGCCGCCGGCACAGAGCAAAAAGATAGTAATCCTCTTTCTGTCGCCACACGGCAGTACTGAAAAGATGGCTCACGCCGTTGCCAGAGGAGCCTCACAAGACGGTATCGAGGTTGTCAGCTACCACATCAACAGCCTGAACTCCTGTGAACTGCGCAATCTGATGGAAGAGGCTGACGCCATGATGTTCGGCGTCCCGACCTTTAATCGCGATATTGCCAAACCGATGTGGGATGTCTTGGCATATCTCAGTACCGTAAGACTGAAAACCAATCTGGCCGGGATTTTTGGCAGCTACGGCTGGAGCGGTGAAGCCTGCAAAATGGCGGAAGACCGTCTGAAAAGCCTCGGTTTCAAGCTGGTTGGTGAAATGGTAAGAACACAGTTTTCTCCGCAGCCGAATGTAATTGAACAGTGTGAAGCACTTGGACGAGCGGCGGCTGAAGCGGTATCAGGCAGATAATTGATAAAGGATAAAGGAGGCAGGTATGGGATTTATTATCGGATTAATTTTGCTGGTTTACTGGATTGTTCAGATCATCGATTGCCTTAAAGGTGAGTTTTCCGGTTATAACAAGATAATTTGGATTCTTGTTCTTATTTTTCTGGGACCTCTTGGCGCAATTATCTACTCCTTTGTTGGAAAAGAGCAGAAACTTCAGTAGTATTGAAAGATTCAAAAACCAACTTCAAGGCATTGCCTGGTACCCAAACTACTTGCCAAGCAGCGGGCTCATCACCTGATAAGTCATGTAGGCCATGAGCCCGGAGGCCGGGATGGTCAACACCCATGCGATCAAAATCCGCTTTGCCACATTCCAGTTGACCGCACTAAGCCTTTTGGAAAGACCGACACCCATAATTGTGGAAGTAATGACATGGGTGGTACTGGTCGGCATGCCGAAGGCTGAGGCCGCGAGGATAACGCCGGCCGAAGCGGTTTCCGCGCAGAAACCATGTACCGGTTGCAGTTTGACAAAGTCGCGTCCTACCGTTTTGATGATTCTCCAGCCACCGGCCGCCGTGCCCAAAGCCATAGTCGCTGCGCAGGCGACCATAACTTCCCAGGGGACTTCAAAGGTTTTGATGGTTCCATAGCTGACCAGTGCCAGGGTGATGACCCCCATTGACTTCTGTGCATCTGCTGTGCCGTGTGAAAAGGCCATCAAGGCAGCCGAGGCTACCTGAAGACGACGGAAGTTCTTGTTGAGGATGCTTGGAGAGCTGCTGCAAAAAATCCGGTACAGTAGCAGCATGGCGATAAAGCCGACGACGGTTCCCAGAATTGGCGAAAATATCAATGACATGACTATTTTTTTGAGTCCGGCAAACTTCAGGACTGTAACGCCTGCATGGGCAATAACCGAACCGCAGATGCCGCCGATAATGGCATGAGAAGAGGAGGAGGGGAGGCCGTAATACCAGGTGATCAGGTTCCAGACAATAGCTCCAATAATACCGGCCAGGACAACCATCTGGGTAACATTGGAACCGTCCACAATTCCCTTGCCGATGGTCGTGGCAACCTTGGTAGAGATCATGGCGCCGGCAAAATTGAGCACTGCAGCCATCGTAATTGCCGCCCTTACCGAGAGGGCACGAGTAGAAATACAGGTTGCGATTGCGTTGGCTGTGTCATGGAAGCCGTTGATATAGTCAAAGACCAGCGCTGCCAGGATAACCAGACAGAGCATCATGAAGGCCGGATCAAGCATTCTTTACCACCACGCTTTCAAGAATGTTCGAAGCGTCTTCACAGCGGTCGGTCGCTTTT
>Ga0247844_1007204_pt1 | contig 12813 bp, 9 predicted proteins | sample LaCtaG_FD_192421 | JGI IMG/M metagenome (GOLD analysis project Ga0247844, IMG submission 192421) | Freshwater microbial communities from meromictic Lake La Cruz, Castile-La Mancha, Spain - LaCruzMarch201714.5m_1 | ecosystem: Environmental > Aquatic > Freshwater > Lake | place: Spain: Castile-La... | reverse complement strand
GAAAGAAAACTATTGCTATTATCCGACTATATAAAACTTTACCCTAAAGAAGCCAACGAGGAATTTATTAAAACCATAAAACCAATTTTGAACATTTTAGAATAAACCATATTGTGCACCCGAAGGGACTCGAACCCCCATCATCAGAACCGGAATCTAACATTTTATCCATTAAACTACGGGTGCATTGTTTTGTTGGGGGTCAAATATACAACGGTTATGCAAACAAAATAGGTTTTGAAAATAAATACCATTTCAAAGCTTCAAACAATTACGTTTAAAAAATGAAATTCATTTCGACAAGCTCAATTACCATTGGCATTGTGCAGTTGTTGAGCTTGTAGAAACGAAAAAAACCTAAGTAAATCATACTGATTATTATATTTGACCATTCATGAAAAGCATATTTTCCTCAAAATATTTTGTAATGCTCATAGGAGTTTTTATCACTTTATGGCCAGCTTTATATAATCATTATGCTTTGTTTTTTACCGATTCGCAATTATACATTAATTGTGGAAACGAATTTACTTTTACTGAAGATCGTTCTTTTGTTTACGGTTGGTTTGTTGGAATAACTAGTTTGCATATTTCGCTTTGGTTTCCAATTATTGTTCAGGCCTTTATTTTTAACTGGGTATGCTTTCATTTTGTTCAAAAGCTTACACCAAATTTTGCCACTAAAATTTATTTGCCAACTATACTTTTATTTAGTGTTTTCACTTCATTGGCTTGGGATGTAAGTTACTTAATGCCTGATGTGTTTTCGCCCATTTCCATAATGGTTTTATATTTACTTTTTACTTACTCAAAACCTTTTGGAACACAATGGATTTTATTGGTTTTGGTTTATTTATTGATTTTACAAACTCATTTTGCCTATATGCTTTTTCATTGTTTGGCTTTGTTTATTATTTTGTTGCTGCAAGTTATAAAACTACCGTTTTTAAAAGCATTTATCCCTAAAATGGTTTATGTGTTAACAGCTGCTGTTTTTATAAATATTGGTTTATTTACTTTGGAAAAAAAGGTTTTAGGCGCCAACGAATTCAGCGGTGTTTCCCAAGTTTTTTTAATGGGAAAATTGGTTGAAAATGGCGTACTACAAAAATATTTAGACCAAGAATGTGCTATTCAAAACTTTGAAATTTGTGTTTATAAAAACAACTTAGCACCACTTAATTACAGTGGAAATTTTTTATTTAGCCCCGAAAGCGCTTTTCAAAAAACGGGAGGTTGGGCTAATCCACACACGGAATACAAAACCATTATCAAAAATATTTTAACTACTCCCAAGTATTTGTGGTTGTATGCAAAAGCGGTTTTTAAAGAAACATTTTTACTGTTTGGTCAGAATGAAATTGGCTCATCCATTCATGCTTATCCCCGCGATGGTTGGGGTCCGCATCCAGCAGTTGTAAAATATTATCCCAATGAAATTCCAGATTACGATTTGGCAAAACAAAATGCAAAAACACTACATTTTCCTTTTAAAACCATTTCAGCTACTTATGTTTTTTTGCTAATTGTTTCGTTTATTTTTACATTTTTTTATATAAAAAAACAGCCGTTTATTGTATTTTTTGTTTTACTAACTCTTTATAGCAATGCAGTAATTACAGGTGGTTTGGTAGGATTAGAAGACAGGTATTGCACCCGACAAAATTGGTTAATTATATTATTGGCTTTGGTTTTTATGGTTAAATATATTTACCTAAAAACAATGAACAACCTTACCCGTTTAAATAAATAACACAACCTTTGTGTTATTTGATTTTTATAAAGCCTTGGCTTTATTAACTTGCAGCCCTATTACACATAATAAAAATGGATATAATAAAAACACCAAAAGACAGCTACACCATTATGAATGAGTTGGTTTTACCCAACGATACCAATACTTTAAATAATTTAATGGGAGGTCGTTTATTGCATTGGATGGATGTTTGTGCAGCTATTGCTGCGCAAAAACACAGCGGAAAAGTGGTGGTAACAGCCTCGGTGGATAGTGTAAGTTTTAGTAAAAATATTCATTTGGGCGATGTAGTTACTTTGGAAGCTTATGTTTCAAGAGCTTTTAACTCATCTATGGAAATTCATATTATTGTAAATGCCGAAAATATTCCTAATGGCGATAGTTTTAAAAGCAACGAAGCATATTATACTTTTGTTGCCTTAGATAGAAATGGTTCGCCAGTATCGGTGCCAGCTTTAAAGCCCGAAACACCCGAAGAAATTAAACGTTTTGATGGTGCATTGCGCAGGCGCCAACTTCGGTTGGTGTTGGCAGGAAAAATGAAACCTGATGAAGCTACAGAACTAAAGGCTTTATTTATTACAGAATAATATTTTTTTTTATCAAACAACTCGTTTTTATATTTGCTTTTGTATTTAGTTTGCTTTGCAATGTTTTTGCTGCAAGCAGCTATACTTTTGTGCTTTCGCCAAACTTATTAGAAGCCCAAAAACACATTGCAGCTTTGCGACTAGACAAAGGTAAAGCTTTGGTAGAAGCTGAAAAACAAGCCAATAAAATGAACATGGCCGTTCATTTGTTCGATAATTATATTGACTTTTATAAAGTACTTTGCTTAAATAAAAAAGAAGACTATTTGGTTTTAACTAATTCCAAATCGCTAAGATTAGATGCTTTAAAAAAAATAGACCCCAAAAGTCCTTTTAAACTATTTGCTCAAGCTGAAATACATTTGCAAAATGCTTTTTTAAAAGGAATGTTTGAAGAGTATTTGGGTGCAGCCTGGGATTTAAAATCATGTTACCAGTTGTTAGAACAAAACACCAAAAAGTTTCCAAATTTTATTACCAATAAAAAAGATTTGGGTTTTTTAAAAGCCATATTGGGAACGGTTCCAGAATCGTACCAATGGATAGTAAGTATAGCTGGAATGAAGGCCGATTTGAATGGTGGCTTGAATTTATTAAAAGAATACATTGAAAAGGCTGATAATAAGGAAATATTAATGGAACAAAAAAATGCACAATATTTTTATGTACTGTTCAATCATTATTATTTAAAAAACAAAACCGAGTCGTGGAAAATGGCCGACAAATACACTAGCGATTATAAAACAAACTTGTTAAGCAATTATGTAAGGGCTTTTGCAGCAAAGGGAACAGACAATAATGAACTCGCATTAGTAGCCTTAACCGAAAAACCTACAGGAAGTGATTACATGGTATTTCCTTACCTAGAAATGCTTCACGGAGTAGCATTATTAAACAAGCTAGACTATACGGCAGCCCTACATTTTAAACGTTATTTGTCTATTACTTCAAACAAAAAATTAGACCAAGATGCTTATGTTAAATTAAGTTGGTGTGCTTGGCTTAAAGGCGATACTACCAATTATTTATTATATAGAAAAATAGCTTCAAATATTTCGAAAATTGGAGGAAGAAACAAATTAGCTTCAACTGGAGGAGCCGATTACTATCCTGAAAAAACATTACTTAAAGCTCGTTTGCTTTTTGATGGTGGTTATTTTGGTGAAGCTGAAGAAGTATTACTCGAAAAGCCAATTTCGCTTTTTAAAACAGAGCTTGAAAAAACTGAATATACTTACAGACTTGGGCGAATTTACCACGAAAGTAACAAGCTATCAAAAGCCATTGAATACCTTGATTTAACAGTAAAGGCTAACTTTAAAGAAAACGAATTTATGGCTGCAAATGCTTGTTTGCAATTAGGATTTATTTACCAAAAGCTAAACTTTAAACAATTGGCCAAAACCTACTTTGAAAAAGTGTTTGAATACAAAAACTATGATTCTAAAAACTATTTACAGCAACAAGCTAAAGCCGCTTTGGCTAAATTATAAAAAACATCAAAGTGAAAAACTTTAAATCTATCAATCCATTTAGTGAACAAGAACTTGAAAGCTTTGATTTTATTAATGATTCAGCGCTTGAAACAGCTTTGCAACAAGCAACAACAGCTTTTAAAACTTGGCGCAATACTACTTTTGCCCAAAGGGCAAAATGTGTTTTAAAATTATCGGATTTATTAAAGGAAAATGCCGATGATTTGGCTGAAATAGCTTGTTTAGAAATGGGTAAACTTAAAACTGAAGCTAAGGCAGAAGTTTTGAAAAGTGTTCGACTTTGCGAATATTATGCAACTAGAAGTGCCGATATTTTGCAAAGTAAATTGAGTCAGTCGGAAACGGGAGCAACAGTAGAAATTAAGTACGAACCTTTAGGTGTTGTTTTGGGAATTTTCCCTTGGAATTTTCCTTATTGGCAAGTATTGCGCAGCGCCATTCCAATAATAATGAGTGGCAATTGTGTGTTAATTAAACCTGCTCCAAATGTGCCTCAAAGCAGTTTAGCTTTACAGTATTTATTGAACCAATGTGGTTTTGAAAATGGAGTTATTCAAACCATATTTGCTAGCGAAAAGCAAATAGAAAATTTAATTAACAACTCAAGAATAGCTGCAACCACACTAACTGGTAGCGAAAAAGCAGGCGCAGCCGTGGCAAGTTTATCGGCTAAAAACATAAAAAAATCGGTATTGGAGCTTGGAGGTAGCGATCCTTTTATTGTATTGCCCGATGCTGATTTGGAGCAATCTTTAAATGGTGCCATGCAAGCTAGGTTTCAAAACAACGGTCAAAGTTGTGTTTCGGCCAAACGTTTTATAGTTCATGAAAGCATTGCAAATGAATTTTTGAAAGGATTGATAAAAAAGATAGAAAACTTAGTAATTGGCAATCCATTGAACGAAAATGTGAGTATTGGCCCATTGGCCAGAAAAGATTTACAAGAACTGCTAAAAAGCCAAGTAAACGATACTTTACATGCTGGCGCAACACTTTTACATCAAACCAAAAATATTCCTTCAATAGGATTCTTTTTTCCGCCAACCATTATTGGCAATATTCCAAAAACTGCCAGAGCATTTAGTGAAGAATTATTTGGCCCTGTAATTAGCTTTTATACATTTATAGAAATAGAAGAGGCAATTGCTTTAGCTAATGCCACTAGTTTCGGGTTAGGAGCCAGCATTTGGAGCAAAGACATTATGCAAGCCAAACAGATAGCTAACAACATAGAAAGTGGCATGATTTATATAAACCAAATAGTAAAGAGCGATGCAAGATTTCCGTTTGGTGGCATCAAAAAATCGGGTTTTGGACGCGAATTGGGTGAGTTTGGTTTAAGAGAATTTTGTAACGTGAAAACTATTTGGGTGTAGCTTTTAGCTGCTGGCTTCTAGTTGCTGGCGGCTTGCTTTTGTTTGATAGATAATTGACAATGGACGAAAAAACGTCATGCTGGAAGCATCTTCCTTTTATAGGTAACCAATATTCCATTAACTGAAAAGACCTGTGTTTTTTGTTTTTCTATGCGTTTAAATTCTTTCGTTATGATAGTTTTGCAATGTAAAAACCAATATTCCATTAAATAATAAACCAGAAACCACATAAAAAATTGTACTACACTTCAGGAATGATTAGTTTGTTGTTATTGCCAATTTTATGTGTTTTGTATTTGCAAAAACTAAAGTTTTTGAAAATAGTTATGTAATTGAAATCAACTCTTTGACTCCAAAAATTGCCAAAAATTGGAGAGGTCCAGAACGTGATTTCGATATTCATCCACAAAGAAATTATTTTGATATTTGCCTAAATGGAAACGAAAAAGAAGATAAAATCAAGTTAGATTTTGTGCAATTACAAATGAGGGATTTGTTGAAAAGTAAAGATACAATTTTGGGGATTCACATTGTATTTGGTAACCAATCGAAGTATTGGACAATGGTTGAAACATTCAATATTTGTTTAAAAGAAAAAGCAAAAACCTATGTATTAGTTGGCAATGATTTTTGGTTTTATAATTATTTTCCCAAACCTATAACAAAACAAGAGGGTTTTTTCAAAAACTTTTGTGGATTTAGTGATTGTATTTATGAGCAAAATCTAAAAGAAGAAAAGAAAGAAAATAACATTTTACAAAAACTAAAAGAAACCCCAAAAACCTTGATAACACTTTACGTTTTGTTATCAGTTTTGTTTTTGGTAATGTGTGGGATAAAAACATATAGCGTTTCCAAAACCTTATAGGTTTCGAATGGTAAATTTTTTTAGCAATACCGTTACATTTTTAAAAAAATCAAAATTTTGGGAAGTCACTTCCAATGGGAATAATGGCATTTTGATTTTAAAATGCCCCACTTTCACTTGGGATAATGGCATTTTTGATTTTTAGGGTCACTTCCAATGGGGGAAATGGCATTTTATTTTTAAAACATGATACTTCACGCTGAAGTAAGGCATTTTATTTTTGAAATGCTTCACTTCACACTGAAGTAAGGCATTTTATTTTTGAAACGTGCTACTTCACGCTGAAGTAAGGCATTTTATTTTTGAAATGCTTCACTTCACACTAAAGTAAGGCATTTTATTTTTGAAACGTGCTACTTCACACTGAAGTAAGGCATTTTATTTTTGAAATGCGTTACTTCACACTAAAGTAAGGCATTTTATTTTTGAAACGTGCTACTTCACACTGAAGTAACTTTCAAAAAATTGATCAAAACCCAAAAAGCAATGTTTTTTAAATACATTTGTTTTATAGATGGTATTATAAAAAGCGGTTTGCAAATATTTGGTGTAAATGATTTGGATAACCAAGACCTGACAGGTTTTTAAATCTTTGAGGTTTAACCACAGCAACCGAATATGAGTGTTTTGTGAGTGCAGATAGCTACCGGCAACCAACCACAGCCGAATGGAAAGTATTGTATTATAAACCTATCTTATTTTCAAAACTACACTCCCTGTTTTTTGGCCAGTTTCTACATATTTGTAGGCTTCTACTATTTCATCTAACTTATATTGCCTATCAATTACAGGTTTGTATTCGCCTTTTTCAACCAATTCTTTTATAAAAATTACATCTTGTTTGGTAATGTTTGGAATTGGAAAAAGCAGTTTTTTACCTCCAAAAAATGGTGTAATAATGGCAAAAAGTATATTTTCCCCATTTTTACCAAGTTCAGTAGAAATGTATTTTCCTTTTTCGGTTAAAAGTGGTTTGCATTGCCCAAAGGAACTTTTACCAACTGCATCAAAAATAAATTCATATTTATCGGATGTTTTAGTAAAATCCTGTGTTTGGTAATCAATAATCTTTTCTGCTCCTAACGATTTTACTAATTCTATGTTTTTGGTGTTACAAACTGCTGTAACCTTTGCTCCAAAATGTTTTAAAATTTGCACAGCAGCCGAACCAATTGCACCCGTTGCTCCATAAACCAAAACCTGTTGACCATGTTCCACTTTTGCTGCCCTTATATCTACCAAAGCATAATGTCCGCCTTCGGTTAGTGAAGCAGCATCTTCAAAACTTAAATTTTCGGGCATAAGTGTTATTGCCTCCGTTTCGGCAATAGTTAAAAACTCAGCATGTCCGCCAAAGGTTTTGTCGTTAAATCCAAACACTTTATCACCTTTTTTAAAAGTGGTTACTTGTTGTCCAATTTCTTCAATTACACCAGCAAATTCGCAGCCTAATATTTGTAATTTTGGCCTAAAAAGACCACTCCAAAAACGAGAAACAAAATACTCTGCACTTCTAAAACCAGCATCTGTTCGGTTTACTGTTGATGCATAAACTTTTACCAAAACCTCATTGTTTTTTGGAGTTGGGGTTGGCACTTCTGTTAATTGCGCTACTTCAGGTGGTCCGTATTTGGTGTAAATAATTGCTTTCATGTTTTGTGTTATTTAGTTGGTTAAATTGATGTGTTGGTGAACAAAAACAATTTACAAACGATGTTATTTATTCATTCCAAACTTAATAAACTAAAATATCAAATAGAAATATTTATCCTCTTTTGGTTTTATTCTGAAATGAACGGTAGATTTAAGAAATAATTTGTGCTGTAAAACGATATTGTGATTAGAGTTATAAAACTTTTTGTATTGTTTTTTATAGTGTTGTTTCGCTTCCACGAGGCTAATATAGACTCTGATTTTGCCCACAGAAATTTCGAGGAGCTTTCCAACAAATATATTTTGTTCCCTAGCGCATAGGAAAGGAATTTCACTTGTCGATTATGTTCCCTAGAATGTAGGGTGTGAATTTCGCAAAATTTCTTTAGGCTTTAAGTTTTGTAACAAGCATGTAGCCAAAGGAGCATTAATTAATTCCACCAACCAAATGTTGGCGGAGGTTAATTTGGGTAATAAATAATGTTTGTATAAATAATTATTTTTTTCTCAATATAACTTTCAATGCTTTTTCTACAATTGCATTGGCTGTTAAACCATATTTTTCCATTAATTGGTCAGGAGTACCACTTTCGCCAAAGCTATCGTTAACCGCTACCATTTCTACCGGAGTTGGATTTTCCATTGACAATAATTGACAAATGCTATCACCTAATCCACCATTCATTTGGTGTTCTTCAGCAGTAACTACGCAACCAGTTTTAGCCACACTAGCTAATATTGCAGTTGTATCTAAAGGTTTAATGGTATGAATATTTATAATTTCTGCATTGATACCTTTCTCTGCTAAAATATGTCCTGCTTCAATGGCTTTCCAAACCAAATGACCCGTTGCAAATATACTTACATCTGTTCCTTCGTTCAGCATTAAAGCTTTTCCTATTTCAAAATTTTGGTCAACAGGAGTAAAGTTAGGAACAGCAGGGCGACCAAAACGTAAGTAAACTGGTCCTTCGTAATCGGCAATGGCAATGGTTGCGGCCTTGGTTTGGTTAAAATCGCAAGGATTTATAACTACCATATTTGGCAACATTTTCATTAAACCAATATCTTCTAAAATTTGATGTGTTGCACCATCTTCTCCTAAAGTTAAACCTGCGTGTGAGGCACAAATTTTTACGTTTTTGTTTGAATATGCTACCGATTGACGAATTTGATCGTAAACCCTACCTGTTGAAAAATTAGCAAAAGTACCAGTAAATGGAATGTGACCACCAATGGTTAAACCTGCTGCTACTCCTATCATGTTTGCTTCCGCAATTCCCATTTGAAAAAACCTATTAGGATAATCTTTTATAAAAGCATCCATTTTTAAAGAACCAATTAAGTCGGCACAAAGTGCAACTACACGTTCGTTTTTTTTACCTAGTTCGTGTAATCCTTCTCCAAATCCGCTTCTTGTATCTTTAGTGTTTTGTATTTCAAATGTTTTCATTATGTATAATTATTGAGATGAGCATGTATAAATTGTTTTGCAAAATAATCATTGCTAGGCAAAATATTAGTAAATTTATTTGCCACTATTATACACACATAAACCCAAAATACACATTAGAAAATCTATTACGAGTCAAATCTACTTCAAATCAGTGTTTCCTTAAATTTTAAAAACGTAGCGCTGCTATGATTTTAAAATTTAAGGAACTGATTTATTGTATATTTAACTCTCATAACGAAGTTCTAATGCGTATTCTGGGTTTAACCAATTTCCAATTACCTAAAAACCTTTTGAACCAATAATACTAGATTGATTTTCCAAATAAAAAAAGTTATTTCGCAGCTTCAAATTATTGGTATGTTTTTGGCTAACCAACAAAATGAAAACAGGTAATTTTATTTACCCAATTAATGATTTTAGCATGAAGCAATTTTATAAATTTACACTCTTATTTTTATGTTTTAGCATTTACCAAAATGCAAGCGCACAAATAGATACCACCATTTTTAAAAGTAAAATAATTACTTATACCATTACCGAAAAACAAATTAACAGAAACGAAAAATGGGCGGCTTTAGATACCAGTATTACCAAAAACGAATTGTTTCACCCCATGTATGCCAAGTATGGTTTGTTTCAAGATTTGGGAAATATAGGTACCGCAAGCCAATCTTTAATTTTTGATTACAACAGAAACTTGGGATATAAATTTACTCAAAATCCTTGGAATGCTTATTTTTTTAAACCCGAAGAAAGGGTTTATTACAATTCAAAACAACCCATTACCGATTTAACATACACACAAGGAGGCATAGATATGGTTTATTTAAAAGCCAAACTTGCCATTAATGTTACTCCTCGTTGGATGTTTGGATTTGATTATTTTAGATTAACTTCTAAAGGTAATTTTGTTCGCCAATTAAACAGCGAATATTACACACAAGCTTTTACTTATTACCAATCGGAATCGGGAAAATATGCCATGCTGGCCAATTTAACTTGGAACTTAGGCTATAACGAAGAAAGTGGAGGGCTGAGTAAAGACTCATCGTTTGAAGCATTGTCGGGCGGAAGAAAAACAGGAAATGTAAATTTAAATACAACCGAAAATGGTTTTAGAAACAGAAGTTTTTACTTAAAACAATATTTTTATTATGGCAAAACCACTACTCAATTTAACAAAGATGATACTACTGAAAACTTTGTAAGTTATGGTCATTTTAGCCATACTTTAAAAGCCGAAGAAGAAATTTATTATTTAAAAGTAACCAACGATTCCAACGAAACCATTTTTCCAAATAGTTTAATAAAAACTTTTAACGACTCAGTAACTTCGCAAACTTTAACCAACAAATTTGCTTACACACTTTATAATACCGATAGAAAAAATGAAATGCGTTTTGTAGAGTTAGCTGCTTCGCATCAATTTTTAAATACCAATTTGCAAACAAAAAATAGAGCTTATAACAATGTAATTTTTGAAGGAACTATAGAACGAGAAGTTTACAAAGATTATGGTATTTCGTTAAAAGCCCATGGCGCTTATTCGCCTTTGGGTTATAACCAAAACGACTTAAAAATAAGTGGCGATATTGGTTACAAAACGCCTTGGTTTAATTTAAGTGGAGGCGTGTTTAACCATTTGTACACACCCGATTTTACATTCATTTATTTTAACAGCACTCAGTTTAATTGGGATAATAGTAATTTCAATAAAATAAATATCTCAAACATTCATGGTTCGCTGCAAACACGCTTGTTTAAGCACAATTTCAAGTTTACATTTAACCAAAATATTTTGGCAAATTGGGTATATTTTGGAAAAGATATAAAGCCAGTTCAGAACAATAATATTGCTTTGGTAAATACGTTTGAAGTTCAAAAAACTTTTCAACTTTGGAAGTTTTATTTCGATAACAAAATCATTTATCAAAAAGCTTCAGAAAACTATATTCGACTTCCAGAATTTGGAGCCATTTTACGTTATTATTTCCAACAAATGATGTTTCAAAAAGCATTGAACCTACAGTTGGGTGTTGATGTATTTTACAATACCGATTTTTATGCGCAAGCTTATAACCCAGCCACCAGAGGTTTTTATTTACAAGATAAAAAACTCATTGGAAATTACCCATTAATAAATGTTTTTGTTTGTGGCGAAATACGCCATGCAGTTATTTTTGCATCGTACGAACATTTGAACCAAGATTGGTTTTCATCTACCGGATATTATAGCACACCAGGACATCCATTGCCATTAACTACCTTTAGGTTAGGCGTTAGATGGAGAATGTATAACTAGGATTTTTGAATTGATTTATCGGTCGTTGAGCGAAGCCGAAACGAGTCACAGATTTTACAGAAAGGATTTGTTACTCCAAATACCCGCAAGCTCAAGCGTCCGCTTGGGCTGGTTAAATTCAAGTATCGGTTTATCTAATAATAGACTAAAGCGGACGCTTTTTTAAATAAAGTTCAAGCGGACGCTTGAACTAGGATTGCCTATTGCTCTTTGCCAATTGCCAGTTGCCAGCAGCCATTTTTCAAATAAAATATCCACAATTAGCAGTTAAATTTTATTATATGAAAAAAATAAAATTAATTGCGGACATGGAAAATTTTGTGGTTTCGGCCCGTAAATATCGTCCGGCAAGTTTCGATACTGTAATTGGTCAAGGCCATGTGGTACAAACGTTAAAAAATGCCATCAAAAACAAACATTTAGCACATGCATTTTTGTTTTGCGGACCTCGTGGTGTAGGTAAAACTACGTCTGCTAGGTTACTTGCAAAAACCATTAACTGCACTAACTTAACTCCTGAATTAGAAGCTTGTAACAATTGCGATAGCTGTAAAGCTTTTAACAATAATGCCTCTTTTAATATTTATGAGTTAGATGCTGCCAGTAATAACTCTGTGGATGATATTAGGGCTTTGGTTGACCAAGTTCGTTATGCGCCACAAGGTGCAACTTATAAAATATACATCATTGATGAGGTTCATATGTTGAGTGCAAATGCCTTCAACGCATTTTTAAAAACCTTAGAAGAACCGCCTCCTTACGCTAAATTTATTTTAGCAACTACCGAAAAGCATAAAATTTTGCCAACCATTATTTCTCGTTGTCAGGTTTTTGATTTTCACAGAATAAAAATTGAAGATGCGGTAAAACAATTGCGTGAAATTTGCAATAAAGAAAACATTATTGCAGAAGAAGACGCATTGCATATCATTGCCCAAAAAGCAGATGGTGCCATGCGCGATGCGCTTTCTATTTTTGATAGAATTGTAAGTTTTAGCGGAAATAATATTAAGTACCAAGATGTTATTAATAACTTAAACATACTTGATTACGATTATTATTTTAAAGCAGTAAATTTATTATTGAATGAAGATTTGGCGGGTTTACTTTTATTGTTCGATGATATATTGAACAATGGTTTTGATGCCTTACATTTCATTGGCGGATTTAGCGAACATATTCGTAATTTAATGGTTTGCAAACACCCAGATACAGTTAGACTGTTAGAGGTTTCACAAAGTGTTTCTGTTAAATTTTTAGAGCAAGCAAAATCGTGTAATACTGCATTGATGTTAAATGCTTTGAATTTATTAAAC
>Ga0247844_1007202_pt1 | contig 12816 bp, 10 predicted proteins | sample LaCtaG_FD_192421 | JGI IMG/M metagenome (GOLD analysis project Ga0247844, IMG submission 192421) | Freshwater microbial communities from meromictic Lake La Cruz, Castile-La Mancha, Spain - LaCruzMarch201714.5m_1 | ecosystem: Environmental > Aquatic > Freshwater > Lake | place: Spain: Castile-La... | reverse complement strand
CGGCGGCCCTGAAAGCAGAGACACCCATGTCCGACACCCTGGAACGCGTCCGCAAGATCGTTATCGACCACCTGGACGCCGATCCGGAGAAGGTCGTTGAAAAGGCCAGCTTCATCGACGACCTGGGCGCTGACTCGCTCGACAACGTCGAACTGGTCATGGCCTTCGAGGAAGAATTCGACATCGAAATCCCGGACGACGCCGCCGAACACATCCAGACGGTCGGCGACGCCGTGAAATTCATCGATGAGAAGCTGGCCGGCTGATCGCCGCCCCACCCGTAAGGCATTGATGGCCGCCGCGGCGGACCCCTAGCGGGGCCGTCCGGCGGCCATTACTGTTTGCGGTCAGGGATTCTGTAGCGAGGAGCGCACATGCGCCGCGTCGTCGTCACCGGCCTCGGTCTGCTCACCCCGCTCGGCTGGGGCGTGGAGCATAACTGGAAGGGCATCCTCGAGGGGCGTTCGGGCATCGGTCCGATCACCAATTTCGACACCGATGGCTACGGCTGCACCATTGCGGGTGAAATCCCGTCAGTGGACGGCCGCGGCGGCGGGGCCCCGGGCCAGCCGGGCGTGTTCGACCATGAACAGGTCATGTCGCCCAAGGACCGCAAACGGGTCGACGACTTCATCGTCTACGCCATCGCCGCCGCGGACGAGGCCCTGGCCGATTCCGGCTGGAAGCCCGAGACCGAGGAACAGCGCGAGCGCACCGGCGTCATGGTCGGCTCCGGCATAGGCGGGCTCGGCCCAATCGCCGACACGGCCATCATCCTCAAGGAGCAGGGCCCGCGCCGGGTCAGCCCCTTCTTCATCCCCTCGGCCCTGATCAATCTGACCTCCGGACAAATCTCCATCCGGCACGGGCTGAAGGGTCCGAATCACTCGGTCGTCACCGCCTGCGCCACCGGTGCGCATGCCATCGGCGACGCGGCCCGGATGATCATGATGGACGACGCCGACGTCATGGTCGCGGGCGGGGCCGAAAGCTCCATCGTGCCCATCGGCATCGCCGGCTTCCTCGCCTGCAAGGCGCTCTGTACCGCCTGGAATGATGCACCCGAAAAGGCCTCGCGGCCCTGGGACAAGGACCACTCCGGCTTCGTCATGGGCGAGGGCGCGGGGATTGTGGTGCTGGAAGAGTACGAACACGCGAAAGCACGAGGCGCGACCATCTATGCCGAGGTTGTCGGCTACGGCATGAGCGGCGACGCCTTCCACATCACCGCCCCGGCAGAGGACGGTGACGGCGGCTATCGCGCCATGCAGATGGCGGTGAAGCGGGCCGGGATCACCGCCGCCGACATCGATTATGTCAACGCCCACGGCACCTCGACCATGGCCGACTGGATCGAGGCCGGCGCGATCGAGAAGCTGATGGGCGACCACGCCCCCAATGTCGCCCTGTCCTCCACCAAGTCGATGACCGGCCACCTGCTGGGTGCCGCCGGAGCCATCGAGGCCATCTTCTGCATCCTGGCCATCCGCGACCAGATCGCCCCGCCGACCATAAATCTGGATAATCCCGAGCGCGAGACCGCCCTGAATCTGGTGCGCGACAAGGGTCAGCCGATGGAGATCGATGTGGCCATGTCCAACAGCTTCGGCTTCGGCGGTACCAATGCCTCGGTCATCTTCCGGAGGATCGGCTGATGGCGTTCGAGCCGCATTCCGGGCGCAAGACCGCCTTTCTGGCCGCCACGGCCACGTTCAGCACCTTCCTCATCATCGCCCTCGTGGCGGCCTGGAGCGTCTTCTATGCGCCCGGCCCGGCCGCCCGCGAGGGGGAGACGACTATCGTCAGCCTGCCCAGTGGTGCAGGGGTCAGTGCCATCGCGGCGACCCTGAAGTCGGCCGGCGTGATCCGCTCGACCGACATGTTCAAGGCGGCCGCCACCCTGACCGGAGCCGACCGCAAGCTGCGCGCCGGCGAGTATGAGGTGCCCGGCAAGACCTCCCTGCGCTCCGTTCTTGTCCTGCTGGTCGAGGGCCGGGTGGTCCGCCATTACGTCACCCTGCCCGAAGGCTGGTCTTCGGCCCAGGCGGTCGAGATCCTGAACAAACAGGCCATTCTGACCGGGACGATCGAGGCTGTTCCCGACGAGGCCAGTCTCTGGCCCGACACCTATGAGATCAGCCGCGGCGAGACCCGTGTCTCGGTCATCGCCCGAATGACTCGCGCCCGCGACGAAAATCTCGCCCGCCTGTGGGCTGCCCGAAGCTCTGCCACAGTCGTCCGCACGCCTGAGGAGGCCATGATTCTGGCCTCCATCGTCGAGAAGGAGACCGGAGTCGCCGCCGAACGCCCGCGGGTCGCGGCCGTCTTCACCAACCGTTTGCGGTCCGGCATGCGGCTGGAGAGTGATCCCACGATCGAATACGGCCTCACCAAGGGGGTGCCGCTGCGCCGGGGCCTGAGGCGGTCCGAGCTGGACCGGCCCAATGCCTGGAACACCTACCAGATCGACGGCTTGCCGCCGACGGCGATCTCCAATCCCGGCCGTGATGCCGTCGCTGCGGTGCTCAATCCGCCCTCGACCAGCGACATCTTCTTCGTTGCCGACGGCTCGGGCGGCCATGCCTTCGCCCGGACCTATGAAGAGCATCGCGCCAACGTCGCCCGCTGGCGCGAGGTCGAGCGCCGCCGGGCGGGTCTTCCTCCTGCCGCGCCCGAGGCTCCGGCCCTGACACCGGTTCCGGAAGTTCCTCCGGCCAATCCGACGACCGGCATGACGGTTCCCACGGGTGCCCGCGTGATCACCATCCCCGCTGCGGCCCCCGCCGGATGACCGCCATCTCCGGCATGACCGGCTTCGGCCGGGCCGAGGGCACCCATGGTGACTGGAGCTGGTCGGTCGAGGCCCGCTCGGTCAACGGCCGCAATCTGGAGGTCCGCTTCCGCGGCCCGCCCGGTTTCGACAGTCTTGAGCGCCACGCCAAGACGGCCGCCCAGGCCCGGCTCAGCCGCGGCCAGGTCACCCTCGGGATTCAGGGCAAGCGCGCGGACCCTGGTGCCGCGGCGCTCAAGGTCAATCAGGACATTCTCGCCCGCTACCTGACCCTGGCCAACCAGCTGGCGGAGGAGGGGGCCACCCCGCCATCGGCCGACGGCCTGCTGTCGCTACGCGGTGTGCTGGAGGCCCCGGAGGAGGTCGACGACCCCGACGCCCGCGCCGCCGTCGAGACCGCCATGGCGGCTTCGATCGATCAGGCTCTCGATGCCCTGAAACTGTCGCGTGACCGTGAGGGCTCCCAGCTCCTGCCTGTCGTCACCGACTTCATCGACCGGATCGCTGCGCTGACCGCTGCGGCGGAGACGGAAGCGGCCGCCCAGACCGCCGCCATCCGCGAGCGTTTCGCGCGCCGCATGACCGAGCTGGCCCCCGACGCGCCGGGCCTCGAGGAACGGATCTTCCTTGAGGCGGCGTCACTGGCGACCAAGGCCGATGTCCGCGAGGAACTGGACCGGCTGGCTGCCCATGTCGCCTCGGCCCGCACCCTGTTGCAGCAACCCCCCGCCGGGCGGAAACTCGACTTTCTGATGCAGGAATTCATGAGGGAGGCGAATACCCTCTGCTCGAAATCCGCTACGACCGCGCTCACCGGAATCGGCCTTGAGCTCAAGGCCGTGATCGAACAGCTCCGCGAACAGGTCCAGAATGTCGAGTGAACGCCATCCCCGTCGCGGTGTGATGCTGATCGTGGCCAGTCCCTCCGGGGCGGGCAAGACCAGTCTGTGCCGCCGCCTGATGGCCGACCATGGTGGTCTGGAGCTGTCCATCTCAATGACCACGCGGGCCATCCGTCCGGGCGAGGTCGCCGACCGCGACTATCATTTCGTCGACGCCGAGACATTCCAGCGGCTGATTGATGCCGACGCCTTCCTCGAATGGGCCGACGTCCACGGTGCCCGCTACGGCAGTCCGCGCGCACCGATCGAGCGCGCCCTCTCGGAGGGTCGCGACGTCCTGTTCGACATCGACTGGCAGGGGGCCCGCGACATCGCCCGGAAATGCCCGGAGGACGCCGTCCGCGTTTTCATCCTGCCGCCCAGCCTCGAGGAACTTCGCCGTCGCCTGGTCACCCGTTCGCAGGACGCCGACGAGGTCATCGAACGCCGGATCCAGAATGCCAAGGGCGAGATCGAGCACTGCGGCGAGTTCGACTATGTCTTCGTCAACGACGACTTCGACCGCAGCTATGCCGAACTGGCGCACATCTATCACGCCGAGCGCAGCCGCCGGTTCCGCAACATCTGGGTGGACGCCTACAAGGACACCCTGCTGGACGAGGTGGTCTGAGCGGGCGGTTCCTTCCCGGCTCCGGCCGGATGCGCCTGGAGCCATCATCGCCTGAGCTGACGCGTTGTGTCCTTTGTGATGAACCTTCCAGCCACTGCAGTCCGGCCCTGAAAGCGCCAACCGGGGCAATTGCGGAGTCGCCTCCGGCTCAGGTCCGCTTGCGCCGCATGAGGGTGACCCCGTCCCCGGCGGTCCCGGGGGGCTTGACCGGCTGGCCGGCCACCGCGCGCGCCAGCCGCAGGAAGCCGGCACCATCGACGACCTCTGCCCGGACATCGGGCTCCAGCCCGGCCGCTTCGCAAAGTTCCGCGCCGCCGAGCGTTTTCAGGCTGGACCGCAGCATCTTGCGCCTTTGACCGAAGGCCGCCGCCGTGACCCGTTCCAGGGCGGTCAACAGGGCCCGTTCCGGTCGGTCCGGGCGCGGAACCAGATGGACCACGGCGCTGGCCACCTTGGGCGGGGGTGTGAAGGCGGCGGCGGGCAGGTGCATGACCAGCCGGGCCTCGCACACCGCCTGCGCAATTACCGCCAGCCGCCCATAGGCATCGTCTCCGGGGGCGGCGACGATCCGCTCAGCCACCTCTTTCTGGAACATCAGGGTCAGGGCGTGCGGGGTCCATGGCCCGGTCAGCCATTTGATCAGCAGGGGCGTGCCGACATTGTAGGGCAGGTTCGACACCACATGCGCCGGTCCTTCGACCAGCTCGGCCTCGCGGACCTTGAGAGCGTCGGCCTCGACAGTGACCAGCCGACCGGTTCCATCGTCCAGTTCCGCCAGCAGGGGCAGGAATCGCGGGTCCTTCTCGACCAGCACCACCCGGCCCGCATCGCTCTCCAGCAGGGCGCGCGTCAGTCCGCCGGGACCGGGGCCGACCTCGATCACGGCCCGGCCCCCGAACGGCCCCGCCAGCCGGACGATTTTCCGGGTGATGTTCAGATCCAGCAGAAAATGCTGCCCGAAGCTCTTCTTCGCCAGCAGGCCGTGGGCGTCGAGGGTTTCGCGCAGGGAGGGGAGGTCGCTGGGGTTCACCGGTGTGTCATAGGGCAAAGCTGGAAGGCGGGGTTAGTGGTGATTGGTGATTGGTGATTGGTGGTTGGCCGATGCCGGGGCCTCTGGCGCTGCTTGAGCCGGGCTTCCGCAGGCCAGTAGGCCGCATCCACCAATCACCAACCACCAACCACCCGCTTCCCTGCCATCTCCCCCGCCAGCCGCACCGCAGCGATCAGGCTGTCGGCGCGTGCCACCCCCTTGCCGGCAATGTCGAAGCCGGTGCCGTGGTCAGGTGAGGTGCGGATCACCGGCAGCCCCAGGGTGGCATTGACCCCGCCCCAGAAGTCCAGCGTCTTGACCGGGATCAGGGCCTGGTCGTGATACAGGCACAGGACGGCGTCATAGGTTGCGCGGGCGTCGTCGTGGAACAGGGTGTCGGCCGGCCGGGGGTCGCTGATGTTGATCCCTTCGGCCCGCAGGGCGGCTGCCGCCGGGATCAATATCTCGATTTCCTCGAGCCCGATCGAACCGCTCTCGCCGGCGTGCGGGTTGAGCGCCGCAAGGGCAAGCCGCGGCGCGGCGATGCCGAAATCGCGCTTCATCGACTCATGCACGACGCGGGCGGTGCGGCAGACCCGCTCAGCCGTGACCAGTTCCGGGACCTCGGCGAGGGGGGCATGGATGGTCACCAGACAGGCGCGCAGGTCCTTGGCGGTCAGCATCATCACTGGTCCGCGCGTCCCGGTGAACGGGACGTCGGCCGTCAGTTCGGCGATGAATTCTGTGTGGCCGGGGAAGCGGAAGCCCGCGGCGTAGAGAGGGGCCTTGGCGATCGGGGCGGTGACGACCCCCGAGGCTTCACCCGACAGGGCCAGATTGACAGCCTGTTCGATCCAGTCAGCCACGGCCCCGGCGTTGACCGGTTCGGGACGGCCGGGAATGACGGGCGCGGGCAGGGGATGGTCGAGTACGGGAATGGCCCGGCGGAACACATCCGTAGCGTCAGCGACGGAAAGGACCGGTTCGACCGGCTGGCCCTGCAGCCGCAGCAAGGCGGCGTCGCCGATGACGACGAAGGACGGCCCTTCGACCTGCAATGTCGCCCAGGCTTTTGCGATGATCTCCGGCCCCACGCCCGCCGGATCACCCATGGACAGGGCCAGCGGCGCCGGGCCGGCGCTCATCATTTCATCTCGATCAGGGCGTCCTCCCGCAGGTCGCGCATATAGCGGCGGCCAAGCGTGGCGAGGTTCTGACGAAACAGGCTGTTCTCGACTTCCTGCGGGTTGGGCGCTTCGGCTCCGCCGACCCGGCGACCGCAGACGCCCAGCAGGTGGACGCCGAGCGGGGTGCGCACCGGCGTGCTGACAGAGCCGACTTCAGCGGATCGGGCGACCTGCTGGAACTGTGGAGCGAGGTTCTGCACATCGGCCTCGCCCAGATCCGCACCCAACAGCCCCTGCTCGGATGTTGCCCGGGCCAGCATGGTGTCGCAGGTCAGCTGCGGGCGCAGGGACTCAAGCCGCTGGGTCGCTGCAGCGACCTCGGTTTCGGTGGCCGTGTCCGGCAGTTCGACCATGACCTGTTTGATCTGCACGAGACTGGCCGAGGCTCCGTCCCGCTTGTCGCGCATGTAGACGATGTAAACGCCGCCTTCGACCGGAATGGGGCGGGACAACTGGCCGACAGCCAGCTGGTCCAGAGCCTGCTGCAGGGCTGGTTGCATCGTTCCTTCAACGACCCAACCCGCATCACCCCCGCGTGTCGCCGAAGGCGCGGCAGAGAACTGCTGGGCCACGGCCTGGAAGGGCGCGCCCTGCACCATCTGCTGCACCAACTGGTTGGCACCGTTCAGCGCGGCCTGCTGGCCTCCGACCCGGGCGGACTCGATATAGATCTCGCCGATCAGATACTGTTTCTTGGTGGCAGCCTCGGCAACCTGCCGCAGGGCCGCGGCCACGGCGGAGCGGCTCACGCGGGCGCGGCTCTGGAACCGGCCGCCGACCAGTTGGGACCAGCCGAGCTGGGTCCGCAGCTGCTCGCGCAGTGTGCTGGGGCGGATACCACCTTGGGCAAGGAATTCGACATAGGCGAGGGGGGTGGCTCCCACTTCCTGGGCCATCGCCGTGATCTCTGCCTGGACCTCTTCGTCGTTGACGACGAGGTCCTCATATTTTGTCAGTTCCTGCGCCTGCAGCCGCTCATCAATCAGGGCATTCAGGGCCTGCTGCTGGATGGCGGGGATGTTCTCCGGCGTCGGCTGGACCTGGGTCATGGCGATCAGCAGCAGCATCCGCTGGCGCAGGTCGAAGCCGGTGATGACGCTGTCGTTGACCGTGGCCAGGATGCCGTCGGACAACTGGAAGGCCGGTGCGGCCGGCTGCGGAACCGGCGCGGCCTCTGCCGCCGGATTCAGATTCCCCGCGGCGGCCGGCTGTGCCGGTGGCGCGGTCTGCGCCATGGCCGAACCGGCCAGGAGGGCGGCGATCGCCACGCCCGTCATGTAACGCTGCAAACCCATGTCAGTCCTGGTTCCTCAAGCGGCGCTGGTCCGGTTTTCTTGCCGGATTTCCGAACCGGGCGCCCCCGGGGCGCACGGCCGTCAGCGCCCGTCGCTGCGTCCATACCCTGTACCGCCGAAAGTGGCGAGGTTTAGGCGCACAAAGACGCCTTCCGACGGTCCGGTCGGGCGGACGCGGGTGTTGTCGCGCCGGAAGCCGATCTCGAACCGGAAGCAGTCGTCATCGAACAACAGGGCGACTTCAGAGCGGGTGATAATGTCCCGCTCCAGATCGGCGATCCCTGATGCCGTCACGCCCCAGTTGCCATAGACGAACTGCTGACCTGACAACTGAACGAATTCATAGTTCCGGTTCAGCGGCCCGGCCACAGGGTTCGCACGGTCGATGATGTAGCTCACGGTCGCCAGATTTCGCCTGCCCCAGCGCCCGTCCAGCGCCGTCTCGGCCCGCCGGACCTGACCGGACGGATCCAGGGTGGCGTGACCCCAGCCGCGGATGCGGTCCGAAGGGGAGAAACTGCCCTGCACGACCCAGTCAGACGTCCGGGATGCCAGGCCGGTCGGATCATAGAGCCGCCCGGGCCCATCGGGTGCGGGTGTCAGGAAGTCTGGCTCCTCCTCCGAGCGATAGCTGCGGCCGACGAACAGACTGGCCTGCCGACCCCCTGCCCAGCGCAGCGTTGCGCGAGCACCGAGCGTCGTGCGGAGTCCGCCCTCATGCTGGTCATAGCCCGGGAAGCGGTCTGTCCGGAACAGCGAACTCTCGTCCAGCTCAAGGGTCTGGCTGTCCTCGACGGGAATGCGCGGGTCGAGGTCCGAAGCAGTCGACGCGGACATCTGCAACATGGGCTCGAGAATCAGATCGGCCTCGGGGCCCATGCGACGAAACAGGGGGTAGCTGATGTCGAGGCCCGCCGTGGCCCGGCCGCGGGAGATGATATCTTCTTCCAGTCCGGGCAGGGGTGGCAGGTCGTCGACGGAGTAGAGGTCGGCGCGAACATCCGCGAATGGCTCCCAGCGCACCCCGAGAGGAGAAATCAGGGTCCGCCGCCATTCGGCCTGGCCCGAGATCCGTCGGCTGTCGACACCGGGCAGGCCGGCTGTCGGGCCCGCAGGGATGGCCGCCGGACGCAGCACCGGGCTGGCGACATAGTCGCCGCGAAACAGTGCGACAGCCGATCCCCGCAGCCGCAACCGTCCTCCGAGCACCGGCCCCGCCGGCTCCCAGCGAGCCTCGACCAGGGGGCCTACCACCGGCAGGGCCCCGTCAGCCTCAAACTCGTTCAGTGCCGGCGTGACAGCATCGAACCGGGTCACGCGCAGACTCTGCAGGCCGAAGGCCGCAATCGAGAGGTATGACCGGGCGGCCTGTCTTTCAGCGTACAATTGGCTGATCAGCCGCCGCTGATCCCCATAATAGAGTCCGTTGTCCTGATAGGGATCACGGATGTCGTAGCGGTCGAACAGGGTCTTGTCCGAGACGCGCTCGATCGTGAAACCCCAGCGCCAGGGTCCCTGCGGATCGAAACGGCCATGGCCCAGAAAATAGCTCCGGCTGGTGCGGTCGCCGTATTTGACGTTGCTCTCGGCATCGCCGTCGCCGTCGAGGTCGAAATCCCCGAAGCTGCGATCGTAGGTATAGCCGCCGCGGGCCACGACCATTCCGTCCACGAATCGACGACGCCATTGCAGGTTCAGCAGGGGTGCGACGTCGGTGTTCAACTGCGGGCTGATCAGCCAGTCCTCGAAGGGCGAAACCACCCGAAGATAGGGGATCTCCAGGCTCATACCCCGCCCTTCGTCATAACTCGGGGTCGGGACCAGAAAGCCGGAGGCCCGTTCGACCGTCGGATCAGGATGGGCGAAGGCCGGCAGGTAGAAGACCGGTACGCCGCCCACCCGGAACACGGCGTTCCGGTACAGGACGGCCCGCAGATCCTCGTCCTGGACCACCGTCTCCGCCCGGATGGCGATGCTGGGCACCCGCGCGTTTCCCTCGGCGTCACAGATGGGACAGGGCGTGAAGAGGGCGTAGTTCAGCTGGTTGACGTTCTCACTGCGACGCACCGCAGTTGCCGCCATCAGGCTCGCGCCGTTGCTGAAGCGGGTGGCGAAATCGACGGCCACCCCGGCCCTCAGATCGGCATCGAGCTCGAGATGGCTGGCGAAAACGACATTGCCGGCGGGGTCGCTGAACTCAACCTGCCGGTCTGCAGAGGCGATCCCCAAACCCAGATCATAGCTGACGCTCCCGGCCCGCAGGGTCGCGTCCCGGAACCGGGCCAGAACGCGGTCGGCACCGGTGCTGTCTGCGGTGATGACGTCGCCGGTCCGGACGGTGGAGTCCGCCTCGATATAGATGGCGTCCGGGGTCAGTCCGTCAGGGCCGGCCCCTGTCGTGACAGCGGCGGCCGGGGCTACCTGCGCCAGGGCGTTTCCGGCAAGCAAGGTCCATGCGACGGCAGCCGCACCGGTCATAAGCCGGTAGCGCAAGGCTCCCAAATCGGGCGCGCGGCGGACACGCTGCATGCAGGAAATCACTCTGAGGGGACTCGGATCCGACCAGCCGGGGGGCTTGCCGGATCGATTAGCCGTCTTCGGTATAGAACAGCAAGGTGAAGGCGGCGAGCGCCGTCAGCAAGGGCGGTAGCCACGCCGCCAGCCAGGGCGGGATCACCTCCGCCGACCCGAAGGCGGACGCCGCCTGGTTGACGAAGAAGAAGGCGAACCCCAGCACCACGGCCGCCACGCTCATCCGCGCCAGATCGCCGAGCCGCATCAGGCGCAGTGAAAAGGCTGCGGCCAGGATCGACATGGCCGCGAACATCAGCGGCGTCGCCAGCAGTTGCTGAAGCCGCAGGCGATAGGCGGTCGAGGAGAAGCCTGCGGCCTCGATCCGGTCGATCTGGGCCGGCAAGGACCAGAACGAGGTCGCCTGCGGGCGGGCGAAGCGTTCGAAGGCCTCTTCATCGGCCAGGCTGGAAGGAAGATCGAGCGTGGCATAGCGCACGGCGCGCTGGCCGATCTCCGCGCCGACGGCGTTGACCAGCCGCCAGCTTCCGTTCGACAGGGACGCCGAGTCCGCATCGATCCGCTCCGAGAAGGTCCGCATCCCTTCGGCGCCGTTGGTGTAGATGAAGAAGGTGACGTCCAGCAGCCGGGCGCTGGAACGGTCCTGACGCTCGGCCCGGATCACCATCTGGCGCGTATCGTCGCCCTCGCGGATCCAGACCGTCGGAACGGCTTCGACGCCGGCCGCCGATCCCGACAGCCGCGTCCGCTCGCGCTGGAACAGGCCATCGGCCGAAGCAGCCAGCGGTCCGAGGGCTGAGACGGTGATCAGGCCGAACACCAGGGCCGCGCCTGCCGCCGGCAGCACAAATCGCCAGGCAGAGACGCCTGCCGCCCGCATGGCGATCAGCTCGCTGCGGCGGTTCAGACCGACGAAGGCCGCGAGGGTGCCGAACAGGAAGACGAACGGCAGCAGCTGGATGATCACCTGTGGCGACTTCAGCAGCATCAGGCCGAAGATCCGGGCGCCCGACAGATCGACGTCCGAGCCGACGCCCCGCGAAATCTCGACGAAGTCGATCAGCATGATCAGGGCGGCGATGACGCCCAGGGCGATCCCCAGCGACCGGGCCTGCTGCACCAGCACATAGCGTTCGATCTGGCCAAGGCTCAGCCAGGGCAGGACCGGCAGGGTGCGACCGGTCATGCGAACCGCCCCTTCAAACGCTCGAACGCCCCGCCGGCGGCACGCGGCCGAGGCTTCAGCGCCCGGAACAGCAGTCCGAGGGCGATCGCGGTGGCCAGGATCGGCAGCAGATACTGGAACACGTTCAGCCAGCTGTTCCAGGCGCTGGCCGAAACCACGCCGTAGCCGGCGACCCGGACCAGCAGGAACGCGCCTGCTGACCTCGCGATTCGTGAGCCGTAGCCGGTGCGGCTGAAGGGCCCGCCCATGATGGCCGTCAGCGCCATGGCCATGGCCATCAAGGCATACAGGGGGGCAGACAGTCGCAGATGGCCCTCGGCCATCAGCTCGCCCGCCGGGCCGACCTGCTCAAGGTCGCGCGGTGCCGGATTGAACAACTGGGTCAGATAGAGGTCGGTCGGCTTGTAACGAACCCGCTCGGTTACCCCGGCATATTGAGCCAGGGGCACGTCGTTGCGGCCGAACGAAAAATACTCCAGCACACCCCGCGAGGAGTAACGCTGCCAGGATCCATTCAGCAGCGTGAGATAGGGCTGGCCGTCGATCTGGCTGAACCGCGCTTCGGCCGCGTCCCAGGTGGTAACCCGGTCTCCGTCCTGCAGATAGACAAACAGGTTCTTGAGCAGGCCGTTCTGCTCGATCTGCTGGACATAGACGGTGAGGCCATTAGGGCCCTGGACAAACTGCCCCTCCTCAACCAGCAGGGCCGCAAGGTCGGTGCGGATCGCAAAGGCCTCGGCACGCGCCTGTCTTTGGGCCCACGGCTGACCGACCGTCGTGACGACCAGGGTGAGGGCGGCCGCGATCAGGGCGATCCAAACGGCCGGGCGAATCGCCGACCAGCGCGTGACGCCCGAAGCGAAGACGGCCGTCAGCTCCTGCTCGCGCTGCAGACGCGTCAGTGCCATCAGGGCACCCACGAACAGGCCGATCGGAATGATGACAGCCAGCAACTGCGGCACGGCCAGCAGCGTCAGCTTGATCATCACCCACACGCTCTGGCCGCGCTCGACAATGATTTCCAGCTGGTCGAGGCTCTGGCTCAGAATGCCGATCGCGGCCAAGGCAGCGCACGCGCCGACGACGGGACGTGCGATCTGCCGGAGAAGATAGCCTTGAATCAGGGTCATATACGGCAGGAAATCGCCGGTTGCAGGCGGCGGGGAGGGAGAGCATCTAATACACACCCGGACGCGTAGTTGGAACTGCGCGCACTTGCACCATCGATACGGAGCCGGGGCGTATCGCCCGGCGGGAGTTGTGAATGAAGATCGAGTTCGTCG
>Ga0247844_1007197_pt1 | contig 12822 bp, 10 predicted proteins | sample LaCtaG_FD_192421 | JGI IMG/M metagenome (GOLD analysis project Ga0247844, IMG submission 192421) | Freshwater microbial communities from meromictic Lake La Cruz, Castile-La Mancha, Spain - LaCruzMarch201714.5m_1 | ecosystem: Environmental > Aquatic > Freshwater > Lake | place: Spain: Castile-La... | reverse complement strand
CCGAGTAGGTTAAAGATGACCAGAACAGGTAGACCACAAGCAATGGTGATAATACACAACACACAGTAGAGTCCAAGAGCTCCCCAAAAGTTTTGGTGAGAAAAGTTAATGATTTGATCTCTATGGGATGCAACATATTTGATACTGAGGTAATCTAATAAATGCTCATGCAACATAAAGATAATCACAATGATAATTAAAATTATCGGTATAAATTTAAAATATTTTCTCATTTTTGCTCCTTAAAAATGACTTTCTTCTGTCCTTCCAAAAATGGCATAAGGGTACTATGGTCTCCATATATTTGAAACGAATAACAATTCTTACTTTTGGTTACAATATGTAAGCCAAACATCTTATACTCTTTATTTTTAGGCCACAAGTCAATTGTAGTACTAGAAATTTGATCAGCCAGTTTAATTTTTGGGAAAAAGCCCTCTGTTTCAACACTGTTTTGTGTAATGTAGAGAGCGTCAATACTTTTATCTCTAAAAATAAAACCAGAATTGGAAATATAACTTATTAATGCGATATCAAAATTTTCGATTAGAATAGAAAAAAGTTGATTTTTAGCATTTTCTAGCGTAGGAGTTTCTTTAAGAGCTCCTATAAATTCAAAATCAACAAGCTCAAACGAGTTAAAATTTTTCAGTTCTAAATGTAATTTTTTTTCTTCGATTAAATCAAAAAAATCCATAAAATTATCACCTCATTCTAATATAGTTTACCATAAAAATGCTAAAATGCAAACTAAAAGATTTAGAAAAGTTAGAAAAAGTTGGAGAATATGTTATATATGGATATAATAAAAGTTAATTTTTCAGGTAATGTGTGGTATAATTTATATGATAGATTAAAATATCGAAAATTTCAAGTAAGAATATGGTGAGTGTTCGGAGGTTAAGGATGAAAGAGATGATTGCAATAGATTTTACCGATATGCCCTTAGGAATTGCGAAAATCCACTCTTTAAATGTAGGGAGTGTGGGAATTGAGATTTCTAAAATGCACCGTGGGGATAGCGAAACCATAAAGAAAGAGGTTTTTAAACATTCTAAAATAGGTGTGATTAATCTTGATGCGCTAATTACAGAGGTAAATTTCGAAGTGGAGAATCATTATTTAAAACAGTTAGGGGTTGGGTTAGAAATAGGATTGGAATTGAAGTGTGCCAATTTTTTAGTGGCCTTAGATCTTATTGCAGTAAAAGGTGAAATGGCAAAAATTCCAAGTAAACCTCAAGAAAGTGAAATTTTGAAAAATAGTTTTGAGATCTTAGCACATCTAAAAAGGGTATTTGAGGGTAGGAAAAAAAACCTTTATATCACCCCTTTGTCACTGCTTTCACATATGTCACTATTTGAAAGGGTAGCTCAGCTTGCTAATGTGTTGGAATTTATAAACTCTCCGTTGATTCATATAGGATTAGAGTTGGGTGGCGTTCCTGAACAAGAGATTGAAAGAATTTTAGTGACGTATGGTGAGAAGATTAGGTATATTAAACTGCCAAGAAAAGAGTATGAGCAGAAGAACGCACTCATTTCGCGTTTTTTTCAAAATGATAACAGTGTGATACTCAGTGTTGACACAAATTGACGCTATGGATAAATCATTGAGATGGCAAATCGGTTTAAATATAAAATTTCCAAGAGTTATAAGGTAAGGAGCATAGATGAAAAATATCATTTTAGATTTAGGAAGAGTACTCATTGATTTTCAGCCAAAAGTTTTTTTATATTCAGAGTTTGAAAAGGAAAAAGCTGATAATTTATTCAAAGCAATTTTCGATAATTCTAAGTGGGCAGATTTTGATTTAGGTAAAGTGAGTCAAAAGAGCTTGATAGAGGAGATATGTGCAGTAAGTGGTCAAGAGCGTTTTGATATTGAAAAAGTTTTTTACCTTCTTCCCACACTACTTCGACCCATTGAGGAAAATTGCGCACTTCTTGAGCAACTCAGCGCAAAATACACTTTGTATATACTTTCGAATTTTCCGAAAGAGCCTTTTGAGGCACTCTTTCAATTTAGTTTTTTTAGAAATTTTTCAGGGCGGGTTGTTTCTTACGAAGTGGGCGTGAAAAAGCCAGATAGAGCGATATATGAGAGGATTATAACACACTATAATTTGGTGCCAAGTGAGACACTATTTATAGATGATTCACTTGAAAATATTGATATGGCTTGTAAGTGTGGCATTCAGGGCCATCATTTAAGTAATCCGACAGTATTTAAAGATTTACTCAAAAGCATAAACGTGATAGAATAGAGTCATGATTTTTTACTTTTTAGGTATGAAATTTTTATGGCAATTTTAGGAGGAAATATGAAAAAAATAGTATTAGTGGAGAAGGGGGATTTTTATCCATTAGGGGCAACTCCAGATAGTGAAGGGATAAATTTTTCTCTATTTTCTGAGCATGCAGAAAAGGTTGAACTCTTGCTTTTTGAAACACATACAAGTAAAAAACCCTTTATGACAGTTATCTTAGATAAAGAGGACAATAAAACATATAATTTTTGGCATTGCTACGTCAGAGGAGTTATTATTTCCAAAAGCAATGTGGTCTACTATGCGTATAGAGTGCATGGTCCGGAACATCCAGAATTTGGACATAGATTTGACAGTAAAAAAGTGGTGATCGACCCTTATTGTAAAGGGATATCTGCGACACTTTATAAGCCGATGGATGCTGTAAATCCTGGAGATAATCTTGAAAGTTCCCTGCGTGGAGTTGTTGTGGATACAAAGGATTATGATTGGGAAGGAGACAGACCTCTCAACCGCCCTTGGGGTGAGATAATCATCTATGAAATGCACGTAAGAGGCTTTACAAAATCTCAGAGTTCAGGGGTAAATAGTCCTGGGACCTATGCAGGCGTGATTGAAAAAATACCCTATCTTAAAGAACTTGGGGTAACAGCGGTTGAGTTACTTCCAGTATATGAGTTTAATAGGAGAGATCCTCTGCGCACCGATGAAAACGGAAATCCATTGAATAATTACTGGGGTTACGATCCTATTGGATTTTTCATTCCTGAGTCAACGTATTGCAATACTCCGGAAGTAGGAAGTAATGTGAATGAGTTTAGAGATATGGTAAAAGCCCTTCACTCAGCAGGAATCGAAGTCTATCTTGATGTGGTATATAACCATACGGCAGAGGGAAATCACTTAGGGCCAACAATTCATTTTAAAGGAATTGATAACTCTGTTTACTATCATTTGATGGAGAAGGAACCGAAGTACTATCGTGATTTTACAGGGTGTGGAAATACGATTAAATCAAATCATCCAATCGTGCAGAAATTCATCTATGATTCATTAAAATTTTGGGTTGAAGAGATGCATGTGGATGGATTTAGATTTGACTTAGCATCAGTATTGACCCGTGGAATGAATGGTGAGCCGTTGGAATATCCTCCAATTTTATGGAACTTAGAGCTTTCAGATACCTTTGCTCGTACCAAACTGATTGCAGAGGCTTGGGACGCTGTGGGACTTTACCAAATTGGGAGTTTCTCAGGAAAGCGATGGACAGAGTGGAATGGAAAATTTAGAGACTCTATCAGAAAGTTTGTAAAAGGTGACGGGGGTCTAATTGGAGAGGTCGCAAGTAGAATAGCCGGAAGCTCTGACATATACAGTTACACGAAAAATACCCCTCATAGTAGCATCAATTTTGTAACATGCCACGATGGGTTTACCATGATGGATTTAGTCTCTTACAATGAGAAGCACAATGAGGCAAACGGTGAGAGTAACCGTGATGGTACCAATGACAATGCAAGCTGGAATTGTGGCGCTGAGGGGCAGACCAAAAATTCTCAAATTTTACAACTTAGAAAGCAACAATTGAAAAATTTCTTTGTAATTTTAATGATTTCTAAGGGTGTCCCTATGATGCTTTGTGGGGATGAAGTTGGGCATACACAGCATGGAAATAATAATGCCTACTGCCAAGATAACGACATTTCTTGGTTTAATTGGAACGAGTACAAGGGAAACACAGAGTATTTTGAGTTTACTAAAAAATGTATTCAACTTAGAAAAGAGCTTCAGGGAATCAATAGAAAAGAGTTTTATAATGGTGTTGTTGTGAATGCTCAAGGATTTAGAGACATTGAGTGGCATGGAACAGAACTAGATAGTCCAAATTGGGGCAATTCTGATGCACGTGAACTTGCATTTGTTATGGGTTCTTTTGAAGAGGGCGTGCCTGATGTATTTGTGATGATGAATATGGGGCAAGGGACTAAGGAGTTTGTTGTTCCTAAGCTGAAAAAAGCCTATTGGCACCGTGTGATTGATACATCTGCTAAAAGTGGAGAGGATTTTTTAGATGAGCCAGTTTATGTAAGTGATAAGAAAATTGCTGTAAAAGGACACTCTATTATGCTTTTTGTATCAAAAGAGGGTAAAAAAGGGATTGAAATGAGTAAATAAGGGGAAGGTGTAAGGTCGCAAATGCGTCTTACACCTTTTTTTAGTTTAGCTATGTTACAGACGATAGGTGTTAAAATTATCTCAGTATTATCAACGATTGTCATACCGGCTTTATGCCGGTATCTACGAATTTAACTAAAAAAACATGGATTCTGCAACTATGTGCACAATAACAAGCTGAAAAACACCTATTATCTATAACATAGCCTTTAGTTTTACTGAGTCTCATTTATGGTTGAATTTTTAGGAATTATCCACACTCTACCCTCATACCTTATATTTCATACAATATTATCATTTTATAAATACTATGAAAACCAGTATTAATGATAAAAAATCACACGAAATATGATATAATAAACTATAAATGATTCAAGGAGTCTAAATGAAAAAAGCAGTATTACTTGATGTGAGTGCGATTATGTATAGAAGTTACTTCTCTCTGAAAGAGATGAGAAATAGAAGTGGAATGCATACAGGTGCCGTGTATGGGTTTGCAGCACTTTTTTACCGTGTGGTGGAGGAATTTGCCCCAGACTATATCTATGCCTGTTTTGATGTGAAAAGAAGCGAGTTAAAACGTAAACTAGAGCTTGATAGCTATAAAGATAATAGAGAGTCAGCACCTGAAGAGCTGATATCTCAAATTCCTCTAATTGAGCAATTTTTAGATGGTTATGGGGTGGATAAAATGAAGGTCATGGGCTATGAAGCTGATGACGTATTGGCAACTGTAGCAACAAAACTCAAAAAAGAGGGTGTGTACGCTACAATTATCACGGCCGATAAGGATATGGCTCAAGTTGTAGAAGAGGGAATTGAAATTGCCTTAATGCAACATGGAAAATTCGAGTTTCATATGTTAAAAACGGGTAGCGATGTTTTAGAAAAATTTGGTGTCTATCCAGAACAAATTCCTGATTTCTTTGGACTTAAAGGGGACGCCTCGGATGGAATCCCAGGGGTTAAAGGGGTAGGGGATAAAACGGCACAAAAATTGATTTCTGAATTTACAACTTTAGAAGGTGTCTATGAAAATATTGAAAGTTTAAAGGGAAAGATGCGTGAAAATCTTGAAAATGATAAAGAGATGGCATTTTTAAGCAGAAAACTTGCTACGGCTCATCGAGATTTAGAGATTACCTTAAATTTATCTCCTTTAGTACTTACACATCAGAAGCAAGCTTCACTTTTTAAACAGTGTGGATTTTCAAGTTATATTAAGAAATTTAAAATCGAGAGTGAGCCAGAGATGGCAGGGACACTTTTTAGTGTTTTTGAAACGCCTCAAGTTGAAACAATTAGTGAGAGTGAAGAGCTTGAAATTGTTGAAAAATCCCTTTCTGAGTTAAAGCAATTTCAAAACGCGCTCTTTTCGATAGTGGAAAAAGAGGGTGAGTTTTTTCTTGCTAGTAGTGATAAGGTTCTCTATAAAGCTAATGTAAATGAGCTTGAAATGCTCTTAAGCAGTGAGTGCGTGGTGGTAGGGTACCACTTGAAGGAAAGCGTTTTGAAAAGTGCTTTATTTACGGTGAATGCAAAACTCTATGATGTGATGATGATGGAGCACCTGTTGAGCCCAGATATGAAAATTAGTGAAGAGGGGCTCTATGAAAAGTATGGGGTGCCAATGGACTTTAGTACAAACAGTAGCAGTGGGGTTTTTAAGCATTTGAAAGCGTTAGAATCACTCTACACACATTTAAAAGAGGAACTTGTTACTGGAAAGTTGCTTGAGGTATATGAGCGTTTTGAAATGCCTTTGCTCAATCTGCTGTCTCACATGGAACAAGAAGGCATTGAGATAGATGTACCTCATTTTGAAGCGATGTCCGTAGAGATTTTAAAGCGTATCAAAGAGTTGGAAACGCTCATATTTTTCCATGCAGGGGAGGAGTTTAATTTAAACTCTCCGAAACAGTTAGGCGTGGTACTTTTTGAAAAGTTACAGCTTCCGGTGATAAAAAAGACGAAAACTGGATACTCTACCGATGCGGAAGTTTTAGATACGTTGGCTAAAAATGGTGTTGAGGTTGCAACTCTGCTTCTTGAGTACCGTGAATTGGCAAAGCTACTCTCTACCTATGTTTCCGTTATTCCCACTTTAGTGGATGAAATGGGGCGCATTCATACCACATTCAACCAAATGGGAACAGCAACAGGAAGGCTCTCATCGGTGAATCCAAATTTGCAAAATATCCCTTCTAAAACTGAGATTGGGAAACGTATAAGAAAAGGGTTTGTTGCGAAGAGTGGGTATACACTGCTTTCAGCAGACTACTCTCAAATTGAGCTAAGGGTACTTGCTGAGCTTACTGGAGATGAAGCGTTGATAAAGGCTTATCAACAGAAACAGGATTTGCACAGAATCACTGCTGAGAAGCTTTTTTTAAAAAGTGGTGATGAGATAACCAGTTTTGAAAGAATGGTTGGGAAAACGATTAACTTTAGTGTTATTTATGGAAAAACAGCCTACGGACTAGCTGGCGAGCTTGGAATCTCAATGAAGGAGGCTACCAGCTATATTCAAGGCTATTTTAATCAATACCCTGCGGTGCGTTCTTATTTAGAAGAGATATGTGAATTGGCCAAAACAACGGGCGAAACACATACTTATTTCAATAGACGTCGTATCATTTTGAATATCACCAGCACTAACCGAAATTTACGTGAACACGCCAATAGGGCAGCAATGAACAGTGTCATACAAGGAAGTGCATCAGATATCATTAAGCTCGCTATGATTGAAATAGCGCATAAAATTTCTAATTCAGAGGATATCAAAATGCTACTGCAAATTCACGATGAGTTAATTTTTGAAGTGAAAGAGGAGTGCGTAGAGGGGTATTGTAAGATGATTCGAGAAATTATGGAACAGGTGGTGGATTTCAAAAATGTTCCCTTAGAAGTGAATATATCTACGGGGAAAAATTGGGAGGCTTTGAAGTAGATGGAGACATTTACAGCGCAGATAAAACGTGAAATTATCGCTAAGCATCAGAACAGTTTCAGCGTTAAAATATTTGAACTCTATGCCATACTTTATTCAAAACACAGTTTCACCCCACAGGGGGTAGAGCTTAGAACAGATAACATTGCTGTTGCAAAATATGTATATAGTTTGATAAAAGAGTTGACACATTTAGAGCTTATGGTAAAATATACAGTGTCAAACAGAATGGCGGGTTATAAAATTTATACCATCTCTTTGCCAAGTAGAGCGATGCTTCAAAGGTTAGAGGCAATGTTTGAAAGGTTAGGGAAAAAATTTAATGAAAAAAATCCTTCTCATGTGAAGGGGTATTTGCGAGGTCTTTTTTTAACGGCAGGTTATATTAAACAGCCAGAAAAAGAGTATGCGCTAGATTTTTTTATTGAGAGCCAAATGGTCGCTTTCCAAATATATGAAGTATTGGCAAAAATGGATTTACGAGTATTTGTTACAGATAAAGGGGGAAAATCCCTTGTCTATGTTAGGAATTTTGAAGACATCTCTGACATTCTTGTTATTATGGAGTGTATGCAAGCGTTTTTTAAATACCAAGAGGTGACAATATACAAAGAGATGAAAAACAAAACCATACGCTCACTGAATTGGGAAGTTGCCAATGAGACAAAATCATTAGAAGCAAGTGACAGACATGTTATGATGATTGAGGCGATTGAGGAAGAGGTAGGGCTTGAAAGTTTAAGTGCGGTACTTAGAGAAACAGCTCTTGCTCGGCTTGAATTTTCTGAGCTTCCATTACAAGCACTTGCAGATAAGCTCCATATCACTAAGTCTGGACTTAGAAATAGATTAAGAAGAATAGAAACACTATATCAGAATATTGAGAACGGAGGCATAAATGAACTTGAATAATATGTATGATATAGCCCTAGAATTAGCTTTGAAAAATGACCCAAGAACTCAGTATCTTGATTCAGCTGCCGAGACAATAGAGCCAAAATACCTCTATTTAGATACGGCGATTTATTATAATACCCAAACAGAGGTTAAAAAGCTAGCGGTGGGAATTGATATTGACTCTACCGAACTTTACTTTGCAAAAATCAATCATTTTGATGCGGTACTTGCCCATCACCCTCAAGGAGCGGCTTATTTAAATATCTGGAAAACAATGGATATTTATAAGTATTCACTTCTTCAAATTGGAATTTTAAAAACGATTGTCGACTCAATTATCATTGACCGTCAGATTGAATACGAGCTTAATGCGCTTTCAAGAAATTATAATAAAGTGGTTGAGATGGCTAAAAGATTAGACGTTTCATTTGCAAACGTCTACACACCTGCTAACCTACTTGCCAATAACTTTTTAAACGATACATTTAGACCTTTAGAAAGTTTGAAACTGACAGAGGTGATGAAGAGAATTGTGGAGATACCAGAGTTTGATATAGCAGCCAAAGATGGAGCCTCACCCATACTTTTTCAAAGTGGGAAAAACAATGACAAATTGGGGAAATTCTTTGTAAGATTTAGTGGAGGGCCTTCTAAAACGAATCAGAGTGTGACCATTTTTAAGCATTTAAAAGAGGTGGGTGTGAATACCTATATTTGTAAAAATCTTCCAATTGAACATATTCTTGAAGCGAAAGAGCATGGAGTGAATATCATTGTCTGCCCTCATATTGCCAGCGATAGTATTGGAATGAATCTCTTAATAGACACCTATTTAAAAGTTGATGCGAGCATCGAGATTGTTCCTCTAGGTGGGTTCATTCGTGTAGACAGGAGATAATATGCAAATTTTTTATACACTTGATGCGTGTCATTTAATAAAGGGAAGTTTTGTGGCATTAGGAAATTTTGATGGGGTGCATATTGGCCATCAAGAAGTGATTAAAAAGGCTGTTGAAGAAGCAAAAAGAGTTCACCTAAGTTCCGTTGTCTTTACCTTTCGACATCATCCATCAAAAATTGTGAGTGAGTGCGAAGTTGAGTACCTAACCCCCTTTGAAGAGAAGTCAAAAATTCTTGAAAATTTAGGGGTTGACTGTTTGGTAGCATTAGATTTTACACAAGAGTTTGCCTCAATGAGTCGAGAGGCATTTTTTGAAATGTTGAAAGAGAAGCTCCTTGCAAAGGGGTTGAGTGTTGGGTATAATTATAGATTTGGCAAAGGCCGACTGGGCGATGTAGAGTTTTTAAAAAATGAGTGTGATAAGAGCGGGATAAATTTAAATGTGGCGCATGGCGTCGCTTTCGAAGGTGAAAGTGTTAGCAGCTCTAAAATTCGAAACCTACTTAAAGACAATAACATAGAACTTGTAAACAAACTCCTTGGCAGACCCTTTCAAATAGAGGGGATTGTGATTCATGGCAGGAAACTAGGGCGCGCAGTGCTTGGGTTTCCAACTGCAAATGTTCAAGAACAGGAGAAATTACTTCCTAAAAATGGTGTATTTGGTGTAAAAGTTAGAATAGAGGGTGATTTAAACTTCTATTATGGGGTTATGAATGTTGGGAATAATCCAACAATGAACGCAGTAATGAAACAATCTGTTGAAGTTCATATATTTGATTTTGATCAAGATATTTATGGGAAATGGATACATGTAGAGGTTCTAGAATTTTTGAGAAAAGAGGAGAAGCTTAATGGGCTTGAGGCTTTAAAAGTCAAGATTAATCAAGATGTTGAAGGGTTTAAAGCTAAGGTAGCGCAAAATTATAAGGGAGTGAAAATTTGAGTGGTTGGACAAGAGAAAATATATCTGTGTTTGATAAACTTAAAGAGGGGAAAATCGGTGCTGTCTTAGCACGGTTTGCAATCCCCTCTGTTTTGTCACTGCTAATAGGAGATTTTTATAATGTTGCAAATACACATTATCTTAATGAGTATACAGGACATACTGGGGTTGCGACGTTAGCGATTACAGGAAATTTTTTTCTCTGTCTGATTGCTTTTAGCTACCTTTTTGCAACAGGAAGTCAAATACTTCTTTCAATATATATAGGCAGAGGGGAACAAACGCGTTGTAAGGAGGTAATTTCACTCTCCATTTTTTTCACCTTCATAATAGGGGTGATTTTTGGAATCGTTGGGTATAAAATATTGCCAAGTTTGATCTATCTTTTTGCAACACCAACGCAACTAATCCCACTGGTTCATGCCTATATGGGGGTGACTCTTATGGGACTTCCTTGGATTCTCATCTATTTTTTGATGTTTGGGATTTTCTCAAGTTTTGGAAAATTTAACCTCACTTTGTCGATGTCTATTCTATTTTGTATCTCTAATTTGGTTTTTGTACCAATTGTTTTGAAACAGGGTAGTGGAATGGCTGGGGTGGCGTGGGTAAATGTTCTCTCTTCATTTGGAATAGACTGCATACTCCTTACAGTTCTTGTTATTTCGAAGCAGTTGACGCTCTCATTTCTTAACAATTTTTTCAAAGAGTTGAGAGAGTTTGTCAAAATCATCTATATTGGAATGGCTTATTTCATTCCGTTTTTTACTAAAATTGTTGTGATGACCTTAGTTTTACATTGGATGAAGTCATATAATTCATTGTGGTTGCTGACCTCATGGGGGAGCTATTTTAGGTTTTATATGTTCGTTTATATGGCGATGGTTGGGATGAGACAGGCAGCGATGCCTATATTTGCTTACTTTAAGGGGTATAATAGTGAAAAGGGCATAGAAGCTTACTCTACAATTATGAAATGGGTTGGTAATGTGGCCATGTTGATATGGATTGTAGTTTTAATCTTCATAGATCCTATTATGAAGTATCAACTCAATGACATTTATGGCAAACATCTACTTTTGATTATGTGCTTAGCACTTCCCTTTGCAGGGATAGAGAGTTTGAGTTTAGGGTATCTTCAAACGCAACTTTCTATAAAATTGACAATAGCACTTGACCTGCTTGATAAAGTGACGTTATTGTTAGTTACAGCGATATTGGTGACACTTTTTGGTCAAAAGGGATTTTATTTTATTTTTTTAGCAACAAGTATCATCATGAGCATCACTCTGTTTAAAATCGTTACCCATAAAAAATTGAAAAATTCACATTAACGATAGATGAGGGCCTTTACATGGTATAACGTGACAGCAGTAAATGTTCACCATGGACAGTTCTGATTTGTAAGAATTTATAATCTATGGGCGGGAGATAGGGACGAAATATAAAAATTATAAAAAATGTAAAAAGGTAGTGAAATAAAGAAGTACTTTTGTAGAATGGTTAAATGAACAGCGTTCAAAATTAGGGGGGATTATGAAAAACAGTGTAGAAGCACTTGAAAAAGAGCATGTGGGCAAACTTTTAATTAAGATATCGCTACCAGCCATTTTAGGGTTAGTGGTGCAATCACTCTATAATATTATTGATACCATTTATGTTGGCCATGCCATTGGGGGTATTGGAATAGCTGGAATGACAGTTGTTTATCCCATACAAATTTTGATTGTTGGGCTTTCTAATCTCTTCTCAATCGGAGGGGCAGCAATGATATCTATGGCGCTTGGAAGGGGAGAAAGACTCGAAGCTAGAAAAATTGCAAGTAGTGTGATGTGCTTCACCATCATTTTAAGTATTATCCTATCGGTGGTATGTCAGATATTTACTAAAAATATCAGTTATTTATTTGGTGCAAATGCACAGGTTGCTCAATACTCAGTCGCTTATACTTCTATTATGTATCCTGGAATTGTTGTGACGATGGCCCTTATGACATATTATGCATTTTTAAGAAGCGAAGGAAAACAAAAAGTAGTTATGATTACTTCAATTACTTCTGTAGCGCTTAACATTATTCTTGCTCCAATTTTTTTGTGGGGGATTAAACTTGGAATGCATGGGGTGAGTTTAGCCACATTGCTCTCTCAAATTGTATCGTTAATTATCGTGATACGGTATTATCAAAGTGGTAAAGTGGTGGTAAGAATTGTTAAAAAATATTTTTGGATTTATCCAAGCATCATATACCGTTCTACCATGTTGGGGATGAGCTCTTTTTTACAAATGATTGGAAATGCCATTATTAATATTTTAGTTAATCACTTTGCGATGCACTATGGGGGAAGTTATGGACTGGCCTCTTATGGTCTTGCATATCGTGTTATTGTAATTCTATTTATGCCAATATTGGGATTTATGCAAGGGGGACAGCCAATTATTGGGTATGCGTGGGGGCAGGAGAATTATGGTCGTGTACGTTCAGCACTCAATAAGATGTATCAATATGGTTTGATTCTCTCAATTGTATTTTGTATTCTCGCAATACTCTTTGCAAAGCAAATTACGATGCTGTTTGGAACCAACCCTATTATGATGAAAGATACACCCTATTATTTGAAAGCACTTGTATTTGCGCTTCCTCTGATGTGTTTTCAAGCCATATCGTCTGGGTATTTTCAGTATAC
>Ga0247844_1007195_pt1 | contig 12824 bp, 8 predicted proteins | sample LaCtaG_FD_192421 | JGI IMG/M metagenome (GOLD analysis project Ga0247844, IMG submission 192421) | Freshwater microbial communities from meromictic Lake La Cruz, Castile-La Mancha, Spain - LaCruzMarch201714.5m_1 | ecosystem: Environmental > Aquatic > Freshwater > Lake | place: Spain: Castile-La... | reverse complement strand
TGCTCGTAAGGCTTCCCCTGTTCGTAAGGCTCGTAAGACTTCCCCTAAATCTCATACTTCCCCTAAATCTCATACTTCCCCTAAATCTCATACTTCCCCTAAATCTCATACTTCCCCTAAGGGTATGTAATAAAGATATATCAGTCTATACCAACTCTCACAATATTTTATGATAACATTATCATAAAATAAGATCATTAAACTATCTTACTCTTATCGTTTAATTTATTGTATATAAACCACCCCATAGTATAATATTTCATATAATTTTCGTCTACTCCAGTAGACGGAGTAGACACAGTAGACGGAGTAGACGGAGTAGACACAGTAGACGGAGTAGACACAGTAGACGGAGTAGACACAGTAGACGGAGTAGACACAGTAGACGGAGTAGACACAGTAGACACAGTAGACACAGTAGAAGACGGAGTAATTAACGATTCGGTTTCGTATATAAGGAAAACTTCCATTAATGATTTCTTAACTTTTTCAGATAGTTCGTTCTTCCTTGTCTTTTCCAATAAGAGGAGAATAAATTCCTCCATACCATCCATCTCTTTTTATTGATAAAAAGGAAGATTTTAAGCTAAATTTTATGGAGTTTATTATTAAAATTGATATCTATATATTAAAGTATTTGGAATAATTATAACCTCATATAATGAATGTTGGTGTTGGTGTTGGTGTTGATATTTTCGATCCAGAAATAATATATTGTGTAAACAAAATAGTAATAGAACCTTTTATTAATTTAAACTTTGATATTTCCATTGATAGATCAACAAGAAAAAGATTTCTCTGTATTTCTTTCGAAGAAGAGTTGATGATTGATATCGAAAACACCAGTAGAAATTTTATTATGAAAAACGGAAAAACTATATCAGGTGGAAGTTTTGTCGTTGTACACAATCATGGAGGAGAGATTTATTTACTAAATCCTTTAACGAGTTTGTCTTCTTTTTATTATTGTTTTATATATTCATTGTCTGATACTCCAGAGTTTAAACCGATTATAGTAGATTACAAGGAAGATGAAACCCGAAATAGATGTATTTATATATCAAGTATCGAAGAAGTGTGTTATACAGGAATGAACGAACCAATTATACATCTTATTCCAAAAATAAGATGGTCTCCAACTAAACAGATTTATCCTCAACACTTAAAACGAGAATTAAACAACAATTTAATTAGAATTCAAAATGATTTTCTTAACTCTCCTTCTCCAGAATATATGAGTGATTCTCTTCCGTCAATAGTAAACATAGAAATTGATGAAGAAAGAATTGACGGTAGACAACGATCCCCACACTCACAACACTCACAACACTCACAACACTCACAACACTCACAACACTCACCTTTTAAATCGTCATCTTCTTTACAATCGTGTGTAGTAACACTAGATGAACCTAAACAGTCTAAATTTAAGTGTCTAGATTGTTGTTCGATATTTAGAAAAATAAAGGAGAGATATACCTCTTCTAATTTATCTCATAAAACGAATCCGAGTGAAACGAATCCGAGTGAAACGAATCCGAGTGAAACGAATCCGAGTGAAACGAATCCGAGTGAAACGAATCCGAGTGAAACGAATCCGAGTGAAACGAATCCGAATACAAAGATCACACCTATATATCACCCTGACGGTCTTCCTTTTTCTACTATAGATCTCCCATAAAGACGTAAACACCCCTTAAATACATAAATCTCTTTTATACCTGATCACTAAGGTATAAAAGAAAATGTCTTGTGATCTAAAGCTTTCTCTTCTAACAGACGAAACTAGGAAGAGAATATCAAATGAACTAGAAGTATGTCCAGCTGAGACTAAATATGGAAAAAAAGATTCTATTCTCCTATTTGATACTTATGAAAAAGATGAATACCCAGAAGAAATTTTTGTTTCTCTTCCCTTTTCTTTCGTGTTTGATAATTTAAGAGAGGAATTAAAAATTCAATTTCCAAATCAAAAAATATCGTATCCTCGTTCTTCACCTTATTCTTTCACTGGGGTTTTAAATCAAGTTCAACAGGAAATAAAAGATCAGACTTATGATATTTTAAATAGGACTAGAAGTATTCTCATTTCTCTTTTTTGTGGAGCAGGAAAAACAGCCTACTCTATATTTCTTTGTTCAAAACTACAGTATAAAACTGCTGTTTTGTGTCATCGATTAAACTTGATTGATCAATGGGAATATTCTATCAGGAAATTTTGTCCTGATGCATTAGTTCAAGTTTTAGGAGGATCAACACCATTAGATCCTCTAGCTGATTTTTATATTATGAATGTAGCAAATGTTTCAAAGAGAGGACTGCAAGATTTTAAAGATGTTGGTATTCTCATTGTTGACGAGGCACATACAATATGTACAGAAAATATGTCTAAATCTCTTTTCTATTTTAAACCGAAATATCTCATTGGGCTAACCGCTACACCTGATCGAACTGATGGTATGGGGAGAATTCTTGACTTATATTTCGGAATGGAAAGAATAACTAGAAAACTTTTTCGGCCGTTTAATTGTTATGTTGTGAATACAGGGTTTAAACCCAAGGTTGTTCAAACTTCACAAGGAAGACTTGATTGGAATTCAGTTCTTCAAAGCCAAGGAGAGGATGAAAAACGTAATGATACTATTGTTGATGTAATAAGATATTTTAAAACCAGAAACTTTCTAGTTCTTTGTAAACGAGTAGAACAGGCAAATATTATCTTGAAGAAATTAAAGAATTATGGAGAGGATGTTGACATTTTTGTAAGTACCTCTAGAAAATTTGATAGAGAGAGTAGAATTCTTATTTCTACCTATTCAAAAACAGGAGTAGGATTTGATCACGCAAAGCTTGATGCATTAGTTGTAGCAAGTGATGTAGAGGAAGGAATTGAACAATATGTGGGACGTGTTTTTCGTCGAGAAGACGTAGTACCAATTGTGTTTGATTTTTTAGACACGATGTATACACTTTTTAAACACTTTACGACTAGACGTCATCTGTATCAGTCAATCGGAGGGGAGGTTAAGCAGTTTTCTGAAAATTTTAGGGAATTTGAAAGATGGAGAGAAATAAATAAAGAATATTCATAAAGAGAATGATATTCTTTGTAACCTTTGAAAAATCTAGTCTAAAATAAAACAATTATAATTAACAAAACCTTTACTAATATGTCTGTAAATATTCATCAAGAGAGAAAGAATGTTCAAACTGGAATGGTTGACTACTTTGGAGATATTATAATGACAAAATGCAGAGAAATTCCAAGTTCAACTCCGTCAACTCCGTCTACTCCCTCTTATTCTATTTACTATGCGAGAATTGGATGTCTACTTTGCATTGACGATCGATATATTGTAGTCGTGGTTGAAAATTCATTTCCTTATTTTGATATAGGGTATCAAACCCGTTTATCATCTCTCGATTGGACGTCGTTCCAAACAAGAACAGTTCAAAAACCTCCTCGTGAATTAAAGACACAAAATTCAAAGTCTGGAGAGACTAGAATAATTTCTTCAAAAATAAACCTAGTAGAAAAAAGAGAGGATAGATATGTTTATTTCTCTGATGATATTCCTGTCAAGATTGAATTGTTATTTACAAAAAATGACGAATCTTATTCAGAGTTTGGAACTATTCAAAGTGCGCTAGAAACTTATAACTGTGTCGTCTCTTTTTTGTTATGAGACGACTGAAAAGAGACGACTGAAAAGAGACGATTGAAAAGAGACGATTGAAAAGAGACGACTGAAAAGAGACGACTGAAAAGAGACGACTGAAAAGAGACGACTGAAAAGAGACACACGTTTTAAAAATTGATGAATGTGTCTTAAATAATTAGTGTTTAATAACATTAGAACATTATAATGCCACCAAAGAGAAAGAGAGATGTTACAAAAAAGAAGAAAACCATTTTGAGAGAAGATATTTCTTCTAGTGATGATGAAACTCCTGTAACGAAGAAGACTAGGAACAATACAAAGAAAACTGCGAGCAAGAAAAGAAAACGTATATATTCAGACGATGAGATTGACGATGAGATTGACGATGAGATTGACGATGAGATTGACGATGATAATGGTTTTATATCTTACGATGACGAAGAGTACAACGAGGAGCGAGACGAGGAGGAGCGCGAGGATGACGCTGAATCAGTAGTTCAATTATTGTTTAACGGAGGTTCTCACTCCTTTGGAGGATTTTTAGGAACAGTTTTATCTGGAGGACAGGGTATTCAAAGTAAATCCTCTGCATTAAAAAAGAGAGTAAATGAATCTGGAATGACACCGGAAATGAAAGAAAAACTCATCCGAAAGATTGAACAAAATCCTTCTATGGATGCAAAGACTGAAGAGTGGATAAATCAAATTATTTCAATTCCATTTGGTAAATTGTCGTCTCTTCCGATAGATGTTCAAAAAGATGATGTTCAAAAATATTTCATTCAACTTATGGAAACATTAAATAAGGCTGTTTATGGGTTGGATAATGTAAAAGAAGAGATTATTAATTATGTAGCGCAAACCTTGACTACAAAAAATCCCTCTCCAAGAATTCTCGCTTTACAAGGGATTGCGGGGTGTGGAAAGTGTCTTCATCCAGATACCCCTGTAATCCTCTATAGCGGTAGGGTTATTTCAGCAAAAACTGTAAGAATTGGAGATATTCTTTTAGGAGATGATTCTAAACCACGAAACGTTTTGTCAGTGTGTAAAGGAAAGGATCAAATGTGGAGAATAAAACAAAAAAACGGAGATGATTATATAGTAAACTCTCCTCATATTCTTTCATTAAAGATGTCAAGTGACCGTCATCAGATTTATAAACAACATCAAACATACGATATTTCAGTAGAGGATTTCCTAAAGTTGGACGTATCAGTTCAAAATGATTTTAAAGGTTATAAACGATCGGTAGAATTTGATGAACAATCGTCTCACTCCCATCAGTCGTCTCACTCCCATCAGTCGTCTCACTCCCATCAGTCGTCTCACTCCCATCAGTCGTCCCATTTTAATCCTTTTTTACTTGGATACTGGTTAGGACATAAGGATAGTAATTTAAACACATTTCACATCGAGAAAGAATCACTATTACACGTTATCCGTGAAACTCTTTCTTCTTATAATATTCAGTTAATAGAAACCACAAAGAAAAATGTATATGAGATAAAGGATGGGCAAGATAATAATGTTAGATTTACTGAATTGTTAAGACGAGAAAATGTATTAGAACGCAAAATGCATATTCCTCCTTTTTTTCTTTATAACTCAAGAAAGGTGAGATTAGAAATTCTCGCTGGTCTTCTTCAATCGGGAGGAGAAGTCATAAAATCCGGATATAAATTCTCTACCTGCTCAGAGGAATTACATTCCAATATAATCTTTCTCGCTAGATCTCTTGGATTTATTGTCCAGACTCCTGAAAATTATTCTTGCTATTCTTCATATTGTGAAGATGAGATGTTAGAGTGTGATATAATTGGAAATATATCTCAACAAACCTTTATTCAATCATTAACAACTGATATTACAATTGAGCCGGTCGGCGAAGGAGATTATTGCGGATTTCAGATTGATGGAAATAGACGATTTCTATTAGGTGATTTTACTGTAACACATAATACACAAATTGTTCGTAACGGAATATCAAAAGTTCTCAATACACCAATGCAAACCTTTTCTATGGGAGGAATTAAAGACTCTTCTCATTTCGTAGGTTTTGATTACACCTATCAAAACAGCAAATACGGGGCTATTTGTCAATCCCTAATTGATAGTGGTGTAATGAATCCTGTTATTTTTCTAGACGAATTAGATAAAATTTCAGAAGGATACGAAGGAGATGAAATTAAGAATCTTCTTATACACATGACTGATCCTGTACAAAATCACGAATTCAAAGATAAGTATTTTGATGGGTTCAATATTGATTTATCTAGAGTCATATTTATATTTGCTTTTAATGATATTGAAAGAGTCAATCCTATTCTTAGAGATAGACTTCATATTATAAAGATTGCAAACCCTTCAGATAAGGATAAAATAGTTATAGCAAGGCAATATCTCATTGATGAAATTCTAAAGAATCTCTCTATTTCTAGAGATGATTTCAAAATAACAGATGAAGCGATGATGGAAATAGTAAAAAAATATTCAGATAAACATAGTGGTATCAGAAGTGTAAAGGATTGCTTGCGTACCATACTACTGAAAATAAACACCTTAAAATTACTCGGAAAATCTACAATTAAGAAAATAGGATTATCGTTTGATGTCGATAAGGTAGATAAAGTAGATAAGAGAAATGATGAGACGAATTATTCATTCCCAATAATAATTGACGAAAGAAATATTGGTGTATTTTTACAATCGAGAGAAACATCTGATGACAAATATCTGTCAATGTATATGTAACATAGAGATATTGAATGTTTATTAGTTATAAATGAAACTATAATCAAACTATAAATGAAACTATAATCAAATTTTTAATATTTGATTATATTAAAATAAATTTTGCCAGATGAAAAACTTAACTATTATTTTATTTATTTTATTTATTTTGTCTGTTGGTATCCTTGTAATAGAGTGGAATCGTAACAGAACAAGAAAATGTAAGATTAATGAAACTACAGAAACTACAAAACCTACAGAAACTACAAAACCTACAGAAACTACAGAAACTACGAAACCTATAAAAACTATAAAAACTATAGAAATGTTTAAAACAGAAAAGTTAGAATCTGCTCGTGATGATAAAGTAATAAAATCGTTTGGTACTCTTCTACGTAATATACCTGAAGTAAATTCTGTAGCTAAAAAGTTTGCAACAACTCGAACAGGAAGGTTTAAAGTAACAGATAAAGTTTTACCGTTAAATTTTGATGGAAGAGTGGCTTGGAAAAAGTTTCTAGCTCCAGTAACTGCTCAAGGTTCTTGCGGAAACTGTTGGGCTCACGCTACATGCACAGCTTTGGCTGATAGATTTGCAATCTTTTCTCTTGGTCTAATAAAATTTAATCCGTCACCCTATCAAATAACGGTTTGTGCTCACAAGTTTACAGATATTGAAAAGCAGTGGGGGAATAAGGCAGAGTTAGAACTAATGGACGATTATCTTCATGGTCGGAAGGTTGACCCGACACAGGAATTACAATCTGCAGCATGTGAAGGAGCATCTCTCTACACAGCAGCTGAAGTTTTGTACACAAATGGAGTTCCCTCTCTAGATTGTTTTCCAGATACAGGAAATGTTGGTACTACTAGTTATAATATTTCTTCAACTCCAACTGGAGATCCTATGGCTCTTCCTTATTGTCACAAATTAATAACAATGGATTTTGATGTATGTCTAGACCAAAAGACCGCAATGAGAAAATACAGAGCGAAAACAGCCTATAACGTAGGAAATCCTTTACGTGATACTCTCGATGAGTTGGAATATTCTATAAAATATGAAATCTATAAAAGAGGACCAGTCCCTACCGGATTTATGATGTTTCCTGATTTTATGGAAGGATATGACGGAAAAACTGTATACACTCATCATGATAAACGACACCCTTCTAATGGAGGTCACGCTGTTAAGATCGTTGGATGGGGAGAAGACGGAGTAGATTTTCTTGGAAATAAAAACATTCCTTACTGGATTGTTCAAAATTCTTGGGGTACAAGTTGGGGTGATGGAGGATTTTTTAAATTTAAGAGAAAAATGCCCGAATGTCAAATTGAACAAAACGTTATGGCAATGCTTCCTGATTTTCCTGGTATGGAAATAAATGATCCAAATATTATTCCGATAGAGACATCTATAGATATTGATAAAATTATTTCATTCAAGGAACACTATCTTGATCCATACACAGGTTATTATCTGTCAGCTATTGAAAAAGTTAAAAAATGTCAGTTAAAAGGAGATATTGTTCCTTATATTGATCCAGATATACCTCTTCCAAATTATAGCTCATTCTATGCTGGAGAAATAGACAAATATATTTCTGATAATCCTCTACCATTAACTAAGCCTTTAATATCAAGTGTTGTTTGTGAAAATGAAATAGATAAGGTAACTCAAGACTTGACTAACTCAATTAATCAAAATAACCTACTTGAATATTCCCCTACACCTCCTGTTCAACCTCCTGTTCAAAGTATTGTTCAACCTCCTGTTCAACCTCCTGTTCAACCTCCTGTTCAACCTCCTGTTCAACCTCCTGTTCAACCTCCTGTTCAACCTCCTGTTCAACCTCCTGTTCAACCTCCTGTTCAACCTCCTGTTCAACCTTCACCCAGTTTATTGGATAACAAACCTTTGATGATCATTATTATTATTATTTGTGTATTTATTTTATTTGGATTATTGTGGATTTTATTTAAATATTCAAGTTCAAAATTAGAAAAGAGTGAAGTTCAACCACTTCAACCTCTTCAAGGAGTTCAACCACTTCAACCTCCTATTCAAGGAGTTCAACCTCCTCTTCAATCCTCGTCTTCTATTGATATGATAACCGACTACGTAGGACAAAGTTACATATAGACAAAATGAGAAGATTTTTAATAAAAATATTTTATTAAAAACATTAAAACTTATATTGAAGTAAAGATATGGTCTCGGTTGAAAAAAAAGGGAAAGAATTGAAAAAGAACGAAGAGCCGATGAACGATGAGATAGAGCGATACATCTACGGAGTAAAGGATAACAAATGTATCTCGTTTTTACAAAAGAATAAAGAAAATCTTCCTCTAGAGTTTATAAAAAAGAATCGAAATAAAAAGTGTACAAATAGAACGAGTATGAGCGACGAAGATATTGGAATGTATTCTGAAGATCAAATTATTCTCTATAACGAGGGAGATAATTTATTTTGTTTTAAATACGATGAGACTCCTTTTCTCCTAGAATCTGGAAAAAATCCTTTTACTGGAAAAAGGTTAGATGAGAATTTTATAAAAACTCTTTCACACGATGACATTAGATATAGTATTCCAGTATACCCTCTAGATAAGGCTATTGATATTTTTCAGGAGTCAGGTACGTGCTTTAGACTACCACCATTCAATCCAAAAGTTGTATATCTCATTTCAATGGACCCTATCGAGCAAAATAAATTACCAAAGAATATTCCTGTTATAAACCTAAGTGTAACACCCAGTTATTACTCTGACCAAATATTCATTTCCAATACATACGACACAGCTGATCTTGGTGTTCTTTTTATTTACAGGATTCATACTAAAAAGGACATAGATTTTTCAACAGATGTGTCAATAAAATCTGCTGATATAAAAATAATTGAAAAGATCTTTTCATCCGATGATATAGAAACAATAAGTCCAACTTACAGAAATTATTATAAGATAGAGGATATAACTGTAAAGAAAGAACTTAAAAAATATATGAATAATTCAGTAGCTTTTTCAAATAGAGGATTAGAGAAATTAAAACAATTGAGTATAAAGGAACCTTTTCCTATAAAGGTATACAGAGGATTAACATACTCCGACTCAAATTTTATAAATAAATATAGAGTCGGAGATAAGTTTATTCTTCGTTCTAGAAATCTTGTTCAGAGTTGGTCGTCTACACATTGTGTTTCAGAGTTCTTTGCTTCTACCGAGAAATTTGGTATAATAGTGTCTACAATTCTTGATCCAGAAGATATAGCTATAGATACTCGTTTTTTAGACATGAAACAATTGAGAAATTTTTTCTGGAGAGAACAAAGAGAAATTATATCAGTTCCTTTCGAAAAGGATGGTAAGACAGAGAAGGAATTTCTTGTTACGGTCGAGAGTCTTATTGTTGGTCCAAAAAAAAACAGAATAACTGATGTGAAGTCGATGAAATACTTTTCCGAATTTCCCGACAAGGATGTTGATATTTTTGAATATAAATTAGGAATGCCAATTTCTCTTGTAGAAGCAAGAGAGATGTTTTTCAATTCTACAAAGCAGACTATAGATATGAATATAATTCCTCATTCGCAGAGAAACCAAATATACAACGATACATTTATTGATCCAATCACTCTTGATGAAATTCCTCTAGATAATGTTATTCAGCTAAAAAAATGTGGAACACTTATGTCGAGACAATCTCTAGATGATATCTTAAATTCTACAACAACAGTTTGGCAGAATAGAGAGAGTGTGGGATTTAAATGTCCTATAACAAATACAATTTACGGAAACCTTGTATCTTACAATTTTAATGATGACTTTCTCCCCCAAAAGGATGGATTTTTGGTTATACAACCTATTAAAACCTATACAGCTATAAAGCCAGTAAAGAATGGCGAGGCGATTAAAAATTGGTTTAGAATAATTTATGTAAGTAAAAACTACACCCCTTATATTTTTAGATCGACGGGTAACGGTGTAGAGATGTTCTATCCAAATGATGATTCAGGGAAAAAAATTATTAGATTGTTAATAGATTGTTTTAAAAAAGGTAATTTATTCTCTTTTAGTAAAGAGGGATTTGTTCGGCACGGAAGAGTTCATAAAAAGACTTCATTGTTTCAAGATGAATTTGGTTACCCAGATGATACATACGAGATGAGAGTAACGGGAGAATTGAGTTCGTTGGGAAGTACTCCCTTTACAGCATTTTTTGGGAAGAAAAACGATAAAGATAAGGGTATATTTGTAGACCCTTATCCAGCAGAGACAAGATGGAACGTGATAGATAGAATTGATAAGAAACCAGAGGTCTCCGATATCCCCAAGGTCTCCGAGGTCTCCGATATTTCAAAATCAGATATAGACCGACGGATTAAACGTATAAAACGATACGTAACCGAAAAAATTAGAGATATATCATCAACAGAAGATTCAGACATTCAATTGAAAAAGGCTAAACTTCTATTTGAATATTCTAAAAAGAATAGTATAATTACAGATCCACTCTTGAAAGAGGAAAAGAAAACGATTAAAGAGGTTTTATCTGAATTTGTAACGGATTATCCAGAAGATGAATATATCGTTAAGATGTTTAAATTTTTTAGTGGAAAGAAGTAAGCAAACGAACGAGTAAGTAAACGAACGAGCGACCAAACGAACGAGCGACCAAACGAACGAGCGACCAAACGAACGAGCGACCAAACGACCAAACGAACGATCGACCAAACGAACGAGCGACCAAACGACCGAGCGACCGAGTAACTTCGATGAGTTTTAATTATTGATACGACTTATATTCAAATGAAAAACCAGAACAGACAATCTTTGGTGTGTCTCTCTGAGCAAAAAAATCCTTAAAAATATTTATGTTGTTGACAATATCAGTATCAATATTGTGACGATTCGGAGAGTTTTTCATTGCATATGCACAAATAAGAGGATTTAAATATTCATCAGTAAATAAAAAATTTCCATTGTGAATATCATTGATAAGAAATGGATACACTACTCCTTTTAAAATTGACTGAGAGTCGTGGTATTTTATAGTTTTTTTAAATTTTACATCATTATAAATGATATAACGATAATTTCTAATATCCTTTGAATTGTAAATGAATTTATATCCATACATAGAACTACAATTTTTATCCGAACAAAGAGACCACACTACCCCCATTTTATTTTTAACAATTTAAAAATAAAAAGATAAAAGGATCTAAAACATAGGAAAATCCTTGTTAGTCTTGGAGATGTGAAATTTATTACGGGAACGCACCATTTCCCGTAATAAATTTCACATCTCCAAGACTCTGATAAACGAATGCTGGATTTCCGCCGACAATCTGAAGATATGAGTTTCCAACTTCACTATCGTTACTAATAATTTGTCCAATATCCCATTGCCCTCCAATTGAATCTTTTGCGCGAATAAATTTCAAACGTCGGTTTATCCTATCACTATTATCCCAATAAGAAATTGCTGGATTTCCGCTGACAATTTGAAGAGAAGTGTAGGTTCCAACATTTGGTCCAGAATCAATCGTTTGTTCATTACCCCATGTATCTCCTTTTGAATCTTTTGCACGAATAAATTTCAAATTACCATTGTTATTAAGATTGTAATAAGAGATTGCTGGATTGCCAGAAACAATTTGAAGAGAGGTATGTCCTGCTGTAAAACGTGAATTATTAAGAAGTTTAAGATTCCCATAATCCCACGTCGTCCCTGTTGGATTGTTAGATCTAATAAAACACAAATATCCCTCTCCATCGAAAGAAATTGCTGGATTTCCATCAACAATTTGAAGAGATGTGCTTCCATATGAATAAGAAGAAAAGAGAATAATTTGCCGAGAACCCCATGTTTCTCCTTTTGAATCAAGAGCTCGGATAAACATCAAATTTCCCAAAGCAATATCCCAATAAGAAATTGATGGATGTCCGTAAACAATTCGAGCAGACATGAAATCTCCAATCACTGACCTATTGTCGATAATTCGTGGTATACCCCATGTTTCTCCTAATGAATCGGTAGATTGAATAAAACTCAACAATTTATTTTCATTACGATAAAAGATTGATAGTTTTCCCCCGTCATATAGAAGGCATGACATACCTTGGCCCGTTGCGAGATTTTTTGGTGACCCCCATACAAATTTTCCTGTTGACTTATCCAGAACACCTCGAATAAACATCAACCGTTTAGTTTCGCTTATATAAGAGATTACTGGTTGTCCTGCGATATCTGTAAGACATGGAAATGACCCCGAAGTAACTTTTTGGACATTGTCCCATGTAAACGCTCTAGTTTTACAATCGGGAAGTAACCATCCTCCATTACACTGACAAACTCCATTTACACACTGTCCGTTTCCACAATCTTTAAGGTAACAAGAATCTGCGGTTTTACAATCGGGAAGT
>Ga0247844_1007193_pt1 | contig 12825 bp, 28 predicted proteins | sample LaCtaG_FD_192421 | JGI IMG/M metagenome (GOLD analysis project Ga0247844, IMG submission 192421) | Freshwater microbial communities from meromictic Lake La Cruz, Castile-La Mancha, Spain - LaCruzMarch201714.5m_1 | ecosystem: Environmental > Aquatic > Freshwater > Lake | place: Spain: Castile-La... | reverse complement strand
ATTAGTTGGAGCGAGTTAGCAGAGTTGACACACGAAACACAGGTAGATAAGTTTGGGTGGTGTAGTTGCGAAGACACAGAACCACACGAGCACCCTTATGATGATTGCCCAAAGACAGGAGAAAACTAAATGACAACAGAACAACAACAAATAGAAGCATTAAAGACATTACACGAAGCCATTCAAGCACTCAAAGATTTAGGATTTATCACAGAGGAGGACGAAGATGACAATTGAAATTTCAAGCGCAACCAAAGAAGAAACTGCATACGATAAGTGGATTATCTTTAACTATGAAGGACAGGAATACTCCGTGCTTCTACATTGGGATAAGTGGGACGGGTTCGACCTGCAATTTACAGAGTCAGAGTGGCGGTCTAAGTGGATTGACGACCCAGAGTGGGCAGTTAATTGGGAAGACAACAACGAACAAAGCCTTGGTTATACTCTCGAAGAACTATCAGACAGCATCATCGAGGAGTCCTACTTATGAGTGAGCCACAACTAAATGACCCTTGGTTTTATGACGAGTCAGACTTCGCAGAGTGCGACAAATGCGGGACAGATTTTGACCGCAATTTATACAACTCACCGACGTGTGAGGAATGCGAGAACGGAGAAATAGAGTGAAAGGTAAAACTTATTCCATAGCAGAACAAATTGTACAGATGAAAAGAAAACTGGAAATGCAAAAGCGACAACAATTCCAAATAGTCTATGAAACCAAAGGCGTAAAGGTTGTCAATGTTTGGCTACCAGAGGGCACCGACCTACCGAAAGATTGGGACTCGATGAGTTTAAAAGCACAAGATGAATGGCTCTATGATAATCAGGAAGAAGCACACTTAGTTTGGACAGATGAACACGAAGGTGAAGCCGTAAATATTTTACCGATTGCGCAATTAAAATCGGTAATTTAATGGTACTTAAAGACAGAAGATGGCACGAAGATGGCAACTGCAACCGACACCCAGACCCTGACCTATGGCACTATAATAATTCCAACGACTCAGATGTACAGAAGTTGGAAGTGTTGCGAAGTGTACAGGCAATAGAGTTATGCCACATATGTCCAGTCAGGGTTGAGTGTTTGGAGCAGGGACTAGAGCGTGAAAACCTAGAATTTACAGGCGGTCACGGCTCAATCTGGGGTGGATTACTCACAGTTGAGCGTTACTTATTGACAACAAAGAAGCCACAGGAAGTTATGGTTCGCTCAGAAAGGCGACACAGAAAGAATGTTCGGCTCAGGATTGCTAGAATAGATAAATGAGAAAACGATTTATTGTTCTGTCAATTTTGACAGTCACTCTTCTGGTCGTGCAGATAAATCACACGATAGAAACAAGAGACGACAAGCCACCAGTTATAAGAACCAAGGCAACAATGGAAGAGAAGAAAGCCAACAAGATTATGGCAATGCGCTATGCCCAAGTTGGCTGGGGCTGGGATAAAAAAGAACGAGGCTGTGTTTGGAAAATCTTTATGAAGGAAAGTCGTTTCGACCACCTAGCAAAAAACCAGCAAGGCTCATCAGCCTACGGAATTGCACAGATGTTAGGCGAGAAGAGTACAGACCCAGCAGTTCAGATACTCAGAGCCTATCGCTACATCGAACACCGCTATGGCACACCCTGCAAGGCTTGGTTACACCACACTAGGGGCTGGTACTAGGTGCTTGACTTAACTGGCAAGCCTATACTAACCTGTGTTTGTGGGTGCAAGATGTTTGTGGTGACAGTAATGTGGGACGAAGAGACAAGAGAAGTAGGTTGGTACGATTTAAAACAGGAATGCAAGGAGTGTGGGGCAATTAGCACCGCACCAACACCAATGGATTGGAGAGATGAATGACAGCAAGAAAGATTGGAAAAAATAAATGGTTAACTTATGGCACGAACGATGGTTTTAATCTTGGATTTAGCATAAGTCGGTTCTATGTTGTTATAGAATTTGGGTTTTGGTATGTAGGGTTTGAGTTCTGATGCCTAACTATGAATACAGATGTCGTAAATGTCACTCACTTACAATTATAAATCGCAAAGTTGAAGAACGAGATGATGAAGTCGCTTGCATTTGCGGTCAAGTGTCTAGTAGAATTTACAATACACCAGCGGTTCAGTTCAAAGGGACTGGATTTTATTCAACAGGAGAATAGTATGTGTACAGTATGTGAGAATGGTGGTTGCAGTAATTGTGAGCCACGCAATACAGAGTTACAGTTTGCTAGTGGTAAAGAGATTGAAGAGTTCTACGACTCATACGGCGAGTCACTTTGGGTAGACCCAGCAGAGTCAACACCTGAGTCCTCCTGAGAAGGGGCATCGTCGTAATCGCGGAATGGTTTGAACCCACCGATTTTGTTAATGAGTTTACGAATGGCACGCTTGTGGCGCATACGCACCGCATCTTCTGTGCCCATATCTAACTCTTTGCCAATGTCACCAAAGTCCATTGACTCTGCATAGCGCAGGAATAATATTTTTCTGTCATCTTTAGGCAGTTTCCAAAATGCATAGTCAACTTCAATCATCATAGCCATAAGGTTTCCACCCTCGTTAGGTGCAGAGGGACGCACTGTTCTGCCAAGATTTAACTTATGGGTTACTCCCCACTCACCGCGAAGTACAGGAGGCAGGAGTGCCTCAACCATATCTGCTTCGTAAAAGAATAAATCGCTTGTCTCATACCCACCAGACTTTGCTTTCCAATGGTTGCAATAGTCTAAGGCTTGATTACGTAGGCTACGATAGATAAGGTTCTTTGCATCCTTGTCACCTATTTCTTCCCAAGCATCTAGTTTATTTGGGTGCTCAACAAACCACTGATAGAGGGATTGCCTGATGTCTTCTATCTCAATGGTTGGAAACTTGCGTGAGTATTCAGAACCAACAGCATCAACTACATAATCCCAACGCTTTATTCTTTCCCATTCAATCACTTAATCTTTGTCCCGTCCACTATTTTGAGGAAGGTAACTGGCTTCATCATCTTGTTCTTGTTTGCAAACTCTGTTGTAACTGGCAACCACTTGTCTTCCCACACAATGTTCTGTATTAAGTCAAGACGAAAAGACCACACACCCTCAGGTGTATAGTTAATGTAATAGGGTGTTAACCCAAGTTCAGTTGACTTAGTGATAAGAAAGTCGTACTTCTTCTTCTCAAGCAACAACGTATCGTAATGTGTATTGCGTGACTTAAGTTCGATAAACATTTTGTACATATCTGTGATGCAATCAAAGCCGTCGAATAATTCTGGGGAGTGTATTAAATCTGGGAAGTGCTCCGACTTTAGCCAGTCAAATAACTCCTGCTCTTTCATTCATCCCACTTGCCTCTTAAAACTAGCAGTCCAATGATTGCATAGTTAGCCATATCCTTGAAGGAATCCTCAAGTGATTCGTGCTCTGGACTTGCACCGCTGTCAATCAAGTTGTTAATGCGTGCCAACTTATCGTGCATACGCACACGCAAACCGTTGATTGCACCGCCTGGTGCTTGGGAAATATTCTTTGGACCATAATCTTTATGCTTAGAGATAAGCAGTTCAGATAATTCTTTGCTTATGTTTCCAAGATTTACTTCGAGGTGGAGTTCGCGTGCAACAGCGGAATGGCTAACGAAACCATCAACGAAGTTCCCTGAGTCTCCGTCTTTACTACGTTTAAACCCAAGTTTGTTAGATATTGAATAATCTGCCATATTTCCTCACGCTCCGCCTTCGTCGTCATTGGGTTCCTCCGCTAATAGTTGTTGTAAGTCACGGTCAAAGTCTTGTAGTGCAGACTTGACAATCATATCCTCAACCAACTCATCAACTAGGTCATACCCATTCTCACTAGCAAATAGTGTAACATAAGTAGACTGAGTTATCATTTTGATTTGGTCAGGCTGGTCTGCGTTGTCAAATAGAAACCGTAGCATTGACCCTAGCATAAGTTTGAAACCAGAGGGCAACAGATAGTACGGGTCGAACTCTTCATCCTCTTCCAAGTAATGGTCAATCAGTGCGAACGAATCAGGAAATGTTATGTTGCAATCGTGGCAATGATTGTGAGGTGGCTCTTCTTCAATGTTCATTTAAACCCATCTTTTGATGGAAGTAGTCAGAACCTTCTTGCACGAACATCGAATTGACATCGTGTCCGTCTGGGAGTTGAATGATAGTAACTGGTAGTTCTCTGGCAAGACTAGTGGCGAATTGCGTACCAGGCTGGTCTCCGTCCGCGAATATAAACACCCTTTCAAAGTCCGCCAGCAGTCGTGTGTAGTGCTTCTTCCAACTGTTCGCACCTGGTACTCCAACACAAGGAATCCCAACGCAAGCAGACAGAGTAAGGGTGTCCAACTCCCCTTCACAAACTCCAATAAAGTCACTGGCTCGCTCCACATCTAGCACGTTGTACATCTTGGTCTCTGCTCCAGTCATACCCATATACTTGGGTTCAACTGCAGGATTGAGGCTTCTAAAACGTAAGTCTACAACACCAGTCTTAGTTATGTAGGGTATTGACAGTCTTCCTTTAAATCCTTCGTGCCCTGTCTCAGGCTCCGCGACTACGCCTAATGATGCCAGACGTGCTACTTCCAGTGGTATGCCCCTGCTTCTTAGGTAATCTTCCGCCTGATAAATGTTTTCCGCGTACCCTGCTGCTGCTTTCCCCAGTAATTCCTTCTGCAAAACGCTTTGCTTCATTGAAATTTAATCCTTCCTGTCTCACAATAATTTGAATGCTGTTTCCTTGTACACCACAAGCAAAACAAATGAAGATATTCTTATCAAGATTTGCACTGCCTGACTGGTGGGTATCTGAATGAAAAGGACACTTGAGGTTTACTTGTCCGTGGGTCTGTCTTAATTTAGCACCGTAGTGCTCAAGTATGGCTCTTATACTTGGTAGGTCGTTGTCAATTATTATCACCGTATCCTGCATCTCTTAATAGTTTTACGCCATCTTCTAGTCGTACTAACATAACCCAATCCCCCACTGATTTCTCTCCTTGTCCATTGAGTCTTAACACTACTATGCCTAGGTCTTTCTCGTTGGCTCTATCCTTGAGTTGAGCAATTGCAGCAGCGGGGTTGAACCCTGTGCGAGCCTTTACTTCCCAGTCAATGCCCACCGTACCAGTAACATCAGTACCACTACGTCCAGCACCAGTAGATTCCGCGAAAGGGAATCCATTCTCCGCCAAAAAGTTAGCAAGGACTTTCTGCGACCTATACCCACGATGTTTCCTACTCTGTGATGGCATCAGGTAATGTCTCCATTCGATTAAGATATTCTATTGGAGCATACCAAGTTTTTTCGTTATACTTCCATTCATCTTTCTTGCAATCTTTACCATACATCCAGCCAACTGCTACATAATCTGGTCCCTTCCAGTCAGGCGCGTTGCGTCTTTCTTTATTGCAAAGACCACCTGTTGTTAGAACATAGATTAAATTATCATCATCTCGTGTTGTATAGCGAAGTCCTTTGATAGGTGGGAATGAATATCGAACCTCACCTAACCCAGGAATATCTAACTCAGACTTCCATTTGTTAAAATGTGGGACAAAATCTTTCTTTCCAACCATCCTCGCAAACGCTAATTCTGAACCTGCACATACAACGTGCTGCCACATCTCCCACAAATCACCCTCTGAATAATTTACGTTCTTTGTTGGGTCACCAAAGTATGGCTTCTGTCGTTGATAACCTACCTCAACAGCAATTGCTTCCTCAGTTGTACTGAGTGCATAAGTCCACACTAAGAGGCACTCTTATCCTTATTCAGGATACGAACAGCCCACTCTAATCCAGCATTGACACCTTCGGTCCACTCATCAGTGATTGGAACTTTGGCTGCTTGAATCTTTTCGATTAACTTAGCAGTCTCTTGCTTAAGTTCAAGTAGAACAAAAGCACGCATCTCCTGAGTCAGGTCGTCTTCTTCTTCTCTAATCATTTGCTTTCCTTAACTTCTTTTCTAGTGCATTAGTTGTTTGCCATTCAAGTGATAGCAAAAACGGACCGAACATCAACTGGACTTCGTGCAGTGTGGTTCTATACTTTTTTAGATAGTCCCTATAGTTGATTAGTTTATTATACCTTATACCTAAAGCAAGTGAGCCTTTATGATTTTGTTTGTTTATCTGCATCATCAACCGTTCTCTGGTATGTCGTCCATAAACATATATTCAGGGTTGAATGCTAGCCACGCTAGCAAATCTCCGTTTGCATCTGCTCTTCCGTATCGGTTCTTTACAGGGGCAATAGCCATAGAAGTACCAACAACTCCAAGGGTACAAATAAGAGCAGGAAGTTGCGCAACCTTACCTTGAAGAGCCGACCTAGGCTGGCAAGGGTTTCCAGGTACAGCCTCAGAAGTGTGATGCAGAATAATGACAGCAGCGTTTGTAGCACGAGCAAGATATTTCAACTCCTTCATAATCGCACGCATTGAAGCAAACTCTTCGCCACCATCTGTGGCAATATCCATTAAGTTATCTACAAAAATTGCAGTAGGTGGACATCCCCATAGTTCTTCAAAGGCTTGAACTTCTTCGTCTATATCTTGAAGAGTAGGTGATGATTCAAATGACCAAACAATGTGTGCGCCTCTGGTAAGAGTTGCCTTAGTCCAACCGTAATCACTATTCATTAGTGTCTCAACATCAGTCTGATTCTTACCGCTAATCATTGATGCAAGACGCATAGCCATAGTGTGTGCGTTAGTATCTGCTGAAATGTAAAGGCTTGGCACCTTCATCTTGAGGGCTAAAGCCAGTGCCAGAGTGGACTTTCCCACACCTGGAGTACCTGCAAGCATAGAGACTTCTGCTCTACGAAATATAATTTTGTTTGAATCAAGTGAACGAAATACTGGAGGCAGTGGTTCTCCACCGATGTCTGCTCTGCCTACACTTCTTACTAAAGTTCTCATTCTAATCTCCCGTCTTAAGTTGGAAGAGGGGTAATCATCTTCCCCTAATAACTACCCCTCAACCAATTCTTTTTATATGTCTAGGTTTAACCGTTGACTGGTGTGCATTGTCCCTGGTCTTGTGGTTGCTGACATACCCACATCCGATACGGCTTGCCGTTCTTCTTTGAGATTCCCGATAGGAACTTTCGTTCCCCGTGTAGACACGTTGGGGTGGTACCTGATGCTTCCGCTGTCGGGGCGGTTACGAAGGTAGGAGAGGCTTGCTGCACGGGAGTTGAAGTAGGAGTTGCCAAAGGGGCTGCCACGTTTGCACCGTTAAGCATTCTTCCTGTTGCTGCAATCTGTGTTGAGTAATCAGAGATTCCCTCTAGCAATACGCTGAGTTCATCTGCGGTGTTTGCACGGACATTTACCATATCCCCACCATTGGTCTTGTATGAGACCTGTAACTTCCAATCTTCTGCCATTACTTTTCCTCCTTAGTAACTGCAAAGCCAAGTGCTTCGCGTGCTTCATCTTGTGTGATGATTTTCATTTCAAGTGCAACCAACACATCTTGTGCTGATAATGTACTTACTTTGTGCATTTATTTTTCCTTCGTGAATTGGCAATGTTCTGTGAGTCCACAGAAATTGCACGATTGTAGGTTCGGTAGAAATATACCAGCCTTGCGTGCTTTGTCAAAGCCATCAACAAAGTATTCAAGTGTGTCCTGTGTATACCTACTTAGGTCAATCATCTCTCCTGTCCCCGACTCACGAGACATCCAGTAGTTTCCTAGATTGACTTCCACACCCAACATCATCTCGACTCCTATTTTGTAGAAGCCTAACTGTAGGTCAGACTGAGGACGTGCACGAGAGGTCTTCAAGTCAACGATAACTAACTTACCGTCAACCTCAAAGATTCTGTCAATGAACATCTTCACTGGTACTCCAGAGATGACAGGGTTTAACTCTAACTCGATAGCCTTAGCACCCTGAGGTGTCGTCCAGATTTTCCAGTTAGGGTTGTTCTTGCGCCATAGGATGTAGTTATCAGTCCATACGGAACCTTGTTCGTACCACCAAGTGGCATCTTCCTTGTTAGGGTTGAGTTTAGTTGCTCGCCCTGCAACTCGTGCGTTAGCAAAGTCAAGACCTTCGGTCTCCTTACGCCACGCCTGTTCCCATAGTGGGTTAATTGTCATAGTCATACAACTCTGCTGCCAAGTGGAATGCTCGTCCACCTGCTGACCAAATGGATGGTTCTTCCTCAACCTTAAGTAGTCTACCCAAGTAGTACTGGTATCCACAGGTCAGGTAAGTGGTAAATGCTGAGTAACTTATGTGTGCTGGTAGTTCATAACTATCCAATTTAATCATCGACTTCTCCTGTCTGAAAGTTGTTACATAGTCCTCCCTTAGAGGACAGGAGGGTACTCAACAAGGGAGAACTATGTAAATCTATTTAGTTATTATTATATAATTATATATATAATATCGGCGCTCCGCGCCTTATATTAATTAAATTAATAATTAATAATCTAAGTATACACACATCTGACCTGAATGCAAGTTTTACGACACGCCATAGAAATGACAAAAAGACCCCCAAGCCATAGGTAATCCTATGACCTGAGGGTCTAAGTGTCTTAAAACCGCCTTGGAAGGCGTATAAAGGGTATTACTTTGAACCGCGACCAAACTCTGGAGCAGAGTTATCTAGCCACTTAAGTAATGGACCAGCAAAACCAGCGACTGCTGCCATAGCCAGTGTCTTAAGGTCTGTCTCACCTGCAAGGTAAAGTGCTACCGCAGCGGATGCTGCAGCACGGAACCAAGAAAGTGATAGTTGTTTGAATTGTTCCATTGTATCCTCCTAGGGGATTAGGCTTTTGCACCGTGCACTTTGCAACAGGTACAAACTTCGGTCTTATATGCTTTCTTTGCAGGTGTTGGGGTTAAACTGGCAATAACCTGATTAAGAGTCTTAGGTTGGTTTAACCACCAGAACCAAGGGCTAGTGTCCTTAGATAGTTCTGCCTTGATTGAAATATGAAGATGTTTATTGTGCTGGTTGGAACCAGTGTACTTACGGTTGCCTTCTTTGGCACGAGCCTTTGACCAAATCTTTCCTTGAAAAATTAAATACTCAACTCGTGCATCTTCTTTTAACTTCTCAAAGATAGCAAGGCAGTCAATACCGTGCTTTGGGTCGTGTGTTAAATCAACAGCAAGTCCAGTATTGTGGTCGCTAGTTGGACTCTGTTTCAGATGAGCGTTGGACGGCAGAAGTCCATCCGATGCTTTCATACGCAATGGCGAAATCGCTGTGGCTTGTCGAAGGACAGCAATAGCGGCAGGTGTGGCTTTCTTGACTACAGACTTCATTCATTTCTCCCCTTTTGTAACATCATTTGGTAAAGGATTTCTACCTTTTCTTCAAGTCGTATGACCGAATCCTTTAGGCTTGCACCTGAGTTTGGTTTCAATTCATAAAGGTAATGCTTAACTAACCATCTTATTGAGCCTGCAAATGCAGATACAATTGCTATAACAGATACGATTATTCCAGCCCAGTTTGCTGCGGTCATTGATTGCGCTCCTAAGAGTTATACGGTACGGATAGTTATTTGTAGTACGCCACCAAAGCCATCAAAGCGCTTATCAGGTGGGGTCAATCGTGTGAATGTAACTTGCTCAATAACAGCCTGACGAGATTCACCAGTTGTTAAGTCTTGCCAAGTAACTACGTCGCCATTGCCTTCAATGTCTTCCAGCAAGCGAATCTTGTCGAAGGCTCTGCCTTCATAGCCAAGCAATACGTTGTATCGGTCTGTCTCAATGTCATAGCAGTAGACAGGGAACTGCACTACACGCTGACGTGGAGTAGCAATCGTTGCCTTTGCTTGATAACCCTTGAACTGTGGACCTCTACTTGGAGTAGTGCCGTCTCTGTACATAATGAACTTGTAAGCCAAGTACTCTTGCGCTACCGCAGGAGATGATGTTGTTACTTCAGGTGCACCAACTGATGCATCGTAAGAGATAACGTCGTACTCAACACCTGCTTCATCTACTGTATCTAGTGTCATAGAACCGTAGGTAAAGTCACCGCGTCCCAAGAGTCGCTTAAAGTTCTTCTTCTCTAGTGTGTTGTAGCGAATGTTGCCAGTAGTTAGGTAACCAGTAGGTGTTAACTCAGTTAAATCCTCTACATAGATGGCACCAGTAGTAGCAACAATCGCTGCAGCAGAGGTAACTGCTGTGGATACTACATTTGTAGCAGTCTTTGTGAATGTAAATGTGGTGGTAGTTGGCACAGTTAGTACTGTGTGCTCACCATTAAATGTCGCATCGACACCCTCAACCCAGATTGAATCACTAACCGCTAGGTTATGTGCTGCACTTGTAGTCAGTGTTGCCACGTTGCTAGTCAATGCCTTGTTGACAATCGTTCCCGCAGAGGTAGCAGATGTAGTAAAGGCTAATTGCTCAGTGCCGTTAACAAAGGCGCAACTAGTAGTTACGTGGTTTGTTACTCCTGGATAGTAAATGTCGTTAGCGTAAGCAAAACGAAGTGTCTCTAACTCTGTACCTAAGTCCATACGGATAACACCAGGCTCACCGCTAACAGAAGTAGCACACCACACAAAGCGGTCACGTGCTGCAAAGTCGTAGCAAGGTTGAGATGTTTCTACAATAAGTGGACCGTAGTTAAGAGAGCCATCAACTTCTGATACTGCTGCTGCTCTGATGCCCTTATTGGTACCAATCATCATAAAGCCTAGGTAGTAATAAATTCTATGGACAATCTCACCCACTGGAAGTTCTGCTGCTACAACTGCTGATGTCAGAGTCGGCATAACTCCAGCGGTAGATAGTGTGAACTTCAGGATAGTAGATTGAATACCGTTGTATCCAGACACATAGATAGAAGAACCAGAGGCTGACACAGATGTGAATACGTGGCTGCTAGATGGATGTGTATAGACAGCAGTTGGCATTGCTGTAGCAGATGATGAGAACTCATAGACCTTGTTGTCCGCACACATAACAATACGTTCTTTAACGTATTCCATTGTTGCGTTAGCAACTAAACCAACTTCATCAAACATTTTGGTCACATCCGCAGTAGATGCTGAGGTGCCAGTCAATGGCTTCTTGTAAACAGTCTTCTTTGTTGCAGTATTGGTAATCCAAAATGCATTGGTTCCATCATCACAGATAGCATAAACCGCAGCATCTGTACCAGCGTTGTAATCAATAAAGTGAACAGGTGCTGAACCTGGGACAATCTTGTCTACATCATACTCATCCCATAGCAATACAGCCTCAGTGTTGTTATACTTAATAGAGCGGGCTGCCTGGAATGGTCGCCCGTTGTCACGAACGCGACCAGTGGTGATGTGGTTAACATCTACATTGTTAAGTAGAGTTACTTCACCTTGGTTGAATACATCCACACCCTTACTATCTGCAAAACGATAGTGACCAAATGGGTCAGATGTTTGTGGGTCAAAGTAGACAATACCTGTACCACCGTGGAAAGAAGACTGTGAACGAATCCACCAACCAGTTAGGGATTGCTCGCCTGGTTCTGTTTGGTTGTCGAACTGGTCTTTACGAAATGGTGCTGTCTGTCTAATGTATGGTCGTGCATCACTAATAGCATAGATGAATGGAAGTCCACCAATTGCTACATCGTAATTGATATCCGTGTTCTGCCATACTGCACCGTCGGAAACGATACCAATATCTGTTGCGATGGCTCTTGCAAGTGATGGATTATCAGGTGTTGGTCCTAATCTATCTCCACGACCTTCGGTAATATCACGACCAGCCACTTAGACTCCTTAAGGTTTATCTTGCTCTATTTGCTTCTTTAATGTTTGCCAACTCCAGTAGAGGCTGTAGTAATCAGCATCTAGTGAGAATCGTTTCATATGTCGTACTAATGCACCTGTGTGTGCGTATAACGGAATGCCTGCTTCTTTGAGTTTGCGGAAGAACACAATGTCTTCTCCGACAAACTTATCGCCAATACCTTCTTGCTCTGCAAACAAGGATTGGTCTGGGTACTTCTCACGCATAATAGGAATAATTGACTTATGCATTAAGGTGAAACCAAATCCTGCTGAGTCAACTGGTATTACCTGATTAGTTGGTAAGGGATGTACGTGACGAATAGTGTGTTCGCCTACTTCGGTAAACAATGCAGGGAACGGTTGGGCTAGTGTGCCTTCGTTCTGCTTAGAGATAAAGTAAGTTCCAGTTACTACTGGCTTACCAATCTTGTCTGCTGCATCCCATACCTTGGTAAGTACGTGGATATCCATAACAATGTCTGAGTCAACCCACAAGAGCCAATCAGTTTTGATTTGGTCTGCCCAGTAATCAAAGAGTACTTGGCGTTGTCTTCCAATTTGATTGCCTTGCACTCGCATACTGTGCGTAATCTCAATGCCGTTGGCAGGTGCTTGAAGGGCTATGGAAACCATACCCTCTGTAAACTTGCCATCAGTATTTCCATTATCACACCAACCAAGTGCAACTGTTCCTTTATTTACTTTAGCCATTGTGTCCCCTATAATAGATTGACCAGAGAGCGAGTTCTTCCCTCGGCTAACTGGGTATAGATTTGAGTTGTAGCCACACTGGTGTGGCGCATTAGTTCCTTAACCGCAATCAAGTCACCGCCTGATTTCTCAAGCATAGTGGTAGCAAAGTAGTGCCGTAGACTGTGGAAGTGTTTAGCATCCTTGCCTAAGATTCTACGCATTTCATTGGCTGCTCTTGTTGAAAACTTGTTTGGTGTTACTTGCCATAGTCTGTCAAGGGTATTATGAGACTTAATCATCTCAGCCACTATAGGTGCTATAGGCACTACAAGGTCCGTACCGCCCTTG
>Ga0247844_1007192_pt1 | contig 12826 bp, 8 predicted proteins | sample LaCtaG_FD_192421 | JGI IMG/M metagenome (GOLD analysis project Ga0247844, IMG submission 192421) | Freshwater microbial communities from meromictic Lake La Cruz, Castile-La Mancha, Spain - LaCruzMarch201714.5m_1 | ecosystem: Environmental > Aquatic > Freshwater > Lake | place: Spain: Castile-La... | reverse complement strand
CCACCGCACCTGCCGAAATGGCCGAAAGATGTTTGCGGATAACATCCCCGCCCTGCATCGCAAGCTTGCGACCAACCAAGTCCGCCGCTTGAATGCCATTGGTGCCTTCGTAAATCGCCGCGATACGAATATCGCGATAATATTGCGCTGCGCCTGTATCCTCGACAAAGCCCATGCCGCCATGCACTTGAATGCCCAAAGAGGCGATTTCGCTGCCCATGTCGGTGCCATAGGTTTTGGCCAGCGGCGTCAGCAGGTCGACCATCTCCTGCGCGCCTGCCTCGCCAAGCGTGGCGCGATCAACATAGCCGGAGGCGAGATATAATAAGGCGCGAATTGCCTGTGTCCCTGCTTTCATCCGCATCAACATACGGCGCACATCGGGATGTTCGACAATCGCGACCGATTCGCGCGATGGTCCGCTAGCTTTGGCCGATTGCACACGTTCTTGTGCGAACCAGATGGCCTTTTGCGTGGCGGCCTCGGCAATTTGAACACCTTGCAGGCCGACATTCAGGCGGGCATTGTTCATCATCGTGAACATGGCGCGCATGCCGCCAAATTCGGGACCAATGAGTTCGCCAACGCACGCACCTTCTTCGCCAAAGGCCAAGACGCAGGTGGGGGAGGCGTTGATGCCCATTTTATGTTCAATCGATACGACCTTGATGTCATTGGCTTTGCCGATGCTGCCGTCTGCGGTCACTTGATATTTGGGCACGAGAAATAACGAAATGCCTTTTGTCCCAGCAGGGCCATCGGGGGTGCGGGCGAGGACCAAATGGACGATATTTTCCGCCATGTCATGGTCGCCAAAGCTGATATAAATCTTCGTGCCTTTGATCGCGTAGGCGCCATCACCGCGTGGGGTCGCGGTCGACGTCAGCGCGCCGACGTCGGAACCGGCCTGCGGTTCGGTCAGGTTCATCGTGCCTGAATAGGCACCCGTTGACAGCTTGGGCAGAAATAATTTTTTCTGCCGGTCGGTGCCATGATGGCTGATCGCTTCAATCGCGCCGACCGAGAGGATCGGGCACAAAGCAAAGGCCATGTTAGCTCCACCAAGCGAATCGAGCGCGACGGTCGCCAGCGAGAAAGGCAGACCCTGGCCACCAAATTCCGCAGGCGCGTTGATCGCGCCCCAGCCATTGGCGACATAAGATTTATACGCCGCAACAAAACCGTCGGGCATCACGACTTTGCCGTCGATTAACCGCGCGCCAACGGTGTCGCCAATGCGGTTCAGCGGGGCAAATTCCCCTTCGGCAAAGGCGCCAATGCCTTCGACAATGGCCTGCACCATATCCGGGGTCGCATCGGCAAAGCGCGCATGCTGCGCCAATGCGTCGATACCCACGATATGCTTGAGGACAAAATTTTGTTCTGCGACGGGTGCTGAAAACGCCATAATAAATAAAAATTCCTGTTAAGTCTGGTCTGCATCCGCCTATAGCCGCTTATTATGTTTGGCTCAAATACCTTGGGGAATGGCTGGGTTGTACCCGCTGACGACGCTGCGATTACCGCTGCGGCGCAGCTTCTGCGCGCTGGGCAGATTGTAGCGATTCCCACTGAGACGGTTTATGGACTTGCGGCAGATGCGCAAAATGCAGAAGCGGTTGCGCGCATCTATGCGGCAAAGGGACGGCCGGATTTTAATCCGTTGATTGTGCATGTTCGTGATCGGAAAGCCGCAGAAAAGCTTGGCCTGTTCAACGCTACTGCGCGGGCACTGGCGGACGCTTTCTGGCCGGGGCCAGTGACGCTGGTTCTGCCCTTGCAACCCGATGCGCCCGTCGCCCGCGCGGTAACCGCAGGGCTGCATACTATCGCCATCCGCTGCCCTGCACATCCGGTGATGCAGGCATTGCTCCTAAAAAGCGATTTAAGCCTCGCTGCGCCCTCTGCAAACCGCAGCCGGGCGATCAGCCCGACTCGGGCGGATCATGTCTTAAAAGGGCTTGGCGGGGCCGTGCCGATGATATTAGACGGGGGTCCATCTTCGGCGGGGTTGGAATCAACGATCATTGCCGTGCGCGATGACGGTTGGCATGTGTTAAGGCCGGGACCAGTCAGTTCAATGGAAATTGAACAGACGCTTGGATACCCGCCTTTGTCCTTGGTTACGGGCGCGATTGAGGCGCCTGGCCAAATGGCCAGCCATTATGCGCCGTCAAAACCCGTCCGCTTGAACGTCACAGCGCCTGTGCGTGGCGAATATCTTATTGGTTTTGGCGCAATAACGGGCGACGAAAACTTGTCCCCAACTGGCGATTTGGCGCAGGCGGCGGCGCATTTATTTGAGGCGCTGCACAATGCGGATGCAAGTTTGGCCAGCGCTATCGCGGTCGCGCCAATTCCGCATGAGGGCATAGGCATCGCAATGAACGATAGGCTCACAAGAGCAGCCGTCCGATGATGAAATTGTCGTGATTCTGTGGACCGTTACCACACATTTTTCTTTCACATATTCCTTGCTAACGCTAAGCAAAATTTAAAATGAGTTGCATATTAAAACGCTATTTCATCCTGCGGAATATTCAACTATCAGACGTGTTACAGCCGCGCAGGGGAGGGCCGTTTGCCAGTATCTTCGAAATTTTTGACGGGCCTATTGCTGCTGAGTTCACTCGGCGGTTGCAGTGACAGCGCAAGCGAAGGCAAAGTCGCGCCCAAGGCCGCGTTACCGGTAGAGATATTCACTGTCGAAAATCAGAGCGCAGAGCGCGAGATCAACGCCGTTGGCACGGTACGCTATCGCCGCGAAACGCCTCTGGGTTTTACCACCGCAGGCAAGGTCGCTATTGTGCGTTTTGAAGAAGGTGACTTTGTAAAGCGCGGCGCATTATTGGCTGCGCTCGACACGACAAATGTGGGCGCGGACATGAGTGTGGCGACGGCCGAGCGTGATCGCGTCCGGGCGGAATTTGACCGGGTCCGCGCGCTTTACGCCGATGGTTGGATAACCAAAGCGCGGTTTGAGGCAACTGAGGCATCGTTAAAGAGCGCAGACGCGCGCGTGCGGCAGGCCGGATTTGCTAGCAATACGGCGCGGCTTTACGCCCCGTCAAACGGTGTTGTGTTGATGCGCAATGTGCAGGCCGGGCAAGTCATCGCCGCTGGAACGCCAGCTTTTATGTTGGGTGAGGCCGATAACGGCTTTGTCTTCCGCGTGCCAATCGTTGATCGTGACGCTTCGAAACTGCGCGTCGGGATGGCGGCAGATATATTGATTGAATCCGCAGGTGACACGCCCCTAACCGCGACGATATCGGAGATTGACGGGCGTGCAAACGCCGCCACAGGGGCGTTCTCCGTTCAATTTCGGCTGCCCAATCGGTCAACATTGCGGTCGGGGCAAATAGGGACCGCAACCATAAAGTTGCCAGCGTCGGACGGTGGTTCAATATTACAAATTCCGGCAAGCGCTTTGTTTGGCGTCCGCACGGGCGAAGGCTTGGTCTATGTGGTGGATGCCAAGAACCGCGTTGAAACGCGCAATGTCATCATAGAACAGGTCGCGGATGATTTCGTGAATGTGTCGGGTGGGATACGGCCGGGTGACAAGATCGTGACGTCTGGGTTGGAAAAGCTGCGCACCGGGTCTACCGTGCGTATCGTCAAGAGACTGCCCTAGTCCATGCATATCGCGGAGTTTGCAATTCGTAGATGGCAGCTGACACTGGTGCTGTTCACGCTGCTCTGCGCGTTGGGCTTTTCTGCATTTCAGCAAGTTCCCCGCTCCGTTGACCCGCATTTTTCCATGCCTGTCGTGTCAATTGTGGCATCCCAGCCCGGGGCAGATGCGGCAGAGATTGAGCAAACCATTACCAAGCCGATTGAGGAATTGGTTCAGGGTTTGGAGGATGTCCAAAGTGTCGTCTCGTCCAGCAGCGACGGTAATGCGGTCATTCGGGCGGAGTTTGACTGGTCTGGCAATCCGGACCAATATTTCAACGATGCAGTGCGTGAAGTCACAGCGATCCGGAACCAACTACCTGCGGACCTTCAGGGCCTACAATTCGAAAAAGTCCGCACGACAAATGCGTCAATCCTCCAAATTGCGCTGCTGAGCGATACTGCAAGCTGGTACCGGATGGAGAAATATGCCCGCGATGTCAGCGAGGCCTTGGGGCGGGATAAAGAGGTCCGTCAGGCAGAAATTTACGGCCTGCCCCAACCGGAAATCAGCGTTGCGATTGATTCGGGTAGGCTTGCCGAGTTGCGGTTGCCAGCAAGCGTTGTGGTCGATGCGATCCGCGTTGGCGGTGCGGATGTGCCCGCTGGCGCCGTCATCAGCGGTGCCCGCAGATTCAATGTGGAGACAGGCGGCGCATTCCGGGACCTTGAAAAAATTCGCAATCTTCCGATCCGGTCGAACGACGGGTCGATAATCCGTGTCGGAGATGTCGCCGACGTGAAAATCAGCGCGGCAGAACAACGCGTGAAAGTCAGCCATAATGGCAAGCGCGCGGTCTTCATTACCGCCAATCAGAAACAGGGCACTGATGCGACCAAGCTGCGCAATCGTTTGGTGGAAGAACTTGCACGGCAACAGGAATTGTTGCCGCCCGATATAGAAGCCGTGGTCCAGTTTGACCAAAGCAAGGATATTCGGAAACGCTTGGACGAGCTCGCGCGCGACTTTGCAATCGCCTTGTTTCTGGTGCTGATCACTTTGTTGCCCTTGGGCTGGCGGGCGTCGATCATCGTGATGATATCGATTCCGCTGTCAATTGCGTCGGGGCTGCTTGCGATATCGGCCTATGGCTTTAACCTTAGCCAGTTCGTGGTTGCCGGCTTCATCCTGACGTTGGGATTATTGGTCGATGATTCGATTGTTGTGGTCGAAAACATCGCCCGGCACCTGCGCATGGGGAAAAGCCGGAACGAAGCGGCCATTGACGGGACCAAAGAGATTACGATGGCGGTTTTGGGGTCGACCGGCGTGTTGGTCTTTGCCTTTTTGCCCTTGTTCTTTTTGCCTGAAGGGGCGGGCAAATTTATCCAGAGCTTTATCGGCACCATCGTTGCAACGATTACGGCATCAATGATTGTTTCGCTCACGATCATACCGTTTCTGGCGAGCCGAATTCTCAAAGGCGACGAGCCCGAGGAAGGCAGCCCGCTTCTGCAATGGCTGATGCGTAATATTGACCGTTTCTACCACCCAATGTTGCATTGGGCGCTCGACCGGCCGCGCCGTTCCGTATGGGGTGCATTAATTGGCACATGCGCGGCATTCTCGCTTGTGCCGATACTTGGTTTCAGCCTGTTTCCAAACGCCGATACATCTTATTTCCGCGTCACAATAGAGGCAGAGCAGGGTGCGAGCATCGCCGAAACGGGACGCATTGTCGCCCAAGTATCCACCGTTCTGAAAACCGAACCCGCTATTAAAGTCCGCGCAGAAAATGTCGGCGCATATAACCCGCCCGTTTTCTACAATTCGTTTCAGCGCGGCGAAAACCCGACCCATGGCGAGGTGATTGCAATAATGGATGCGTGGGAAGGCACAAAGTCCCAAGCGATGGTTGACAGGCTGCGCAAGAAATTGGACCAGATATCAGGCGCGCGGATCAAGCTGATGTTGTTTCAGAATGGCGCGCCCATCAACGCCCCCGTCGAATTTCGCGTCTATGGTCCTGATCAGGACGAGCTAAAACGTCTCGCGGGGCAAATGGCGCAAGTGTTAACCGAAACCCCCGGCACAAGAGACATTAACAACCCAGTTGCGTTCGATAAGGTCGATTTGGACATACAAGTTGACGATGCCAAAGCCGCGTTGCTTGATCTGCCTGCGGGTGCCGCGCGGCGGGCGATACGGCTTGCGCTCAGCGGGGAGCGGGCTGGTACCTATCGCGACACCGAAGGGGACAGCTACCCCGTTGTTGTCCGCTTGCCATTGGCAGAGACGCAGCCGGTTTCGGCGTTGGAAGCGATCTATGTTTCGAACCGAAGCGGGCAGGCAGTGCAATTGGCGGAGATTTCAGACCCGACGCTGGAATCAACGCCTTCCGCCATTTATCGGTATAATCTTCAGCGCTATGTTGGCGTCACGGCCCAGATCAACGACGGCGTTGTCGTGTCCAAAGTGAATGTCGATGCAAAAAAGCGGATGGACCAGATTCCGCTTAAGCCCGGCTACTCCATCGCGGTGGGCGGTGAGGCGGAAAAAATCAATGATACCTTTGCCGGTTTCGGCCCAGTGGTGGTGGTGGCCTTGTTCAGCATATTCGCCATATTAGTGGCTGAATTTGGCAGGTTTAAGGAAGCTTTGGTCGTTGCCGGCGTTATTCCCTTGGGCACCTTTGGCGGCCTCATCGCATTGTTGATAACCGGCAACAACCTGTCCTTTCTTGCGATCATTGGATTTATCGCTTTGGTCGGTATTGAGATTAAAAACTCCATATTGTTGGTCGATTTCACCACGCAGTTGCGCCAGCGCGGGCTTGGCTTGCGCGAAGCGATTGAAAAGGCAGGTGAAGTACGATTCTTACCTGTCCTGCTTACGTCCGTGACCGCGATAGGCGGCCTGATGCCGCTCGCCTTGTTTGGCGGCAGCCTATATTCGCCATTGGCAATCGTGTTAATCGGGGGGTTGATTTCTTCCACTTTGCTATCACGTATTGTCACGCCTGCGATGTACCTTCTGGTGGTGCGCGGGGATGCGGCTAAGGCCGCAAACGCTGCCCAAGTTAAAGGATAGATTATGCCGCAAGAAGAAGCCATTTTTGCCGGAGGTTGTTTCTGGTGCACTGAAGCCGTGTTTGGACAACTGAATGGCGTTAGCGGCGTCGTAAGCGGCTATATTGGGGGCCATACGGTCGATCCGACTTACAAAGACGTGTGCGGCGGAAATACGGGCCATGCCGAGGCAATCCGCATCGCATTCGATGCTGACGTCATAAGCTATGCCGATTTGGTCGAAATATTCTTTGCAACGCATGAACCAACGCAGCTAAATCGGCAGGGCAGTGACATCGGTACCCAATATCGTTCGGCAATTTTCCCATTGTCCGACGAACAGCGCGCAGAGGCCGAGGCGGGCATAGAAAAGGCAGCAGGCGATTGGCCCACACCCATTGTGACGACAATTGAGGGCCCCGCCACTTGGTATCCTGCCGAAGATTATCACCAAGAATATTGGGGCGGCGAAGGGCAGCGCAACCCCTATTGCCTCGCAGTCATTCCGCCAAAATTGGCAAAGCTGAAAAAAGGATTTGCCGAACGGATTGCAAAGTCTGCGTAGACTTTGTTGTTTCAGGCGTTAAGCAGAGATCATGACACGTAGACCTGTTCGAAAGGCTGTATTTCCTGTTGCTGGATTGGGAACACGTTTCCTGCCCGCGACAAAAGCCATTCCCAAAGAAATGCTCCCAATTGTCGACAGTCCGCTCATTCAATATGCGGTCGATGAAGCGCGTGAGGCCGGTATAGAGCAGATGATTTTTGTCACTGGTCGCGGCAAAAGCGTCATTGAGGATCATTTCGACATCGCGTTTGAACTTGAGCACACCATGACCGCACGTGGGAAAGACGTGTCGGTTTTGGCGAACACGCGGCTTAGTCCCGGCAATTGTGTATATGTGCGGCAGCAAGAGCCCTTGGGCCTTGGCCACGCCATCTGGTGCGCGCGTGATATCATTGGCGATGAGCCCTTTGCCATCTTCCTACCCGACGAGTTTATGCATGGATCGCCGGGATGTATGAAGCAGATGGTCGATGCGTATCACCAGATTGGCGGAAACATCATCAGCGTGCTTGAAGTGCCGCATGATAAAGTTTCCAGTTATGGTGTGATTGCACCGGGCGCGGCGAATGGCGCGGTGACCGAAGTATTGGGCTTAGTTGAAAAGCCAAAGGTTGAGGATGCGCCTTCGAACTTGATCGTGTCGGGGCGCTATATCCTTCAGCCGGAGGTTATGCGGATACTTGAAGGTCAGGAAAAAGGCGCAGGCGGTGAAATACAGCTTACCGACGCCATGGCACAGATGATCGGCCAGCAACCCTTTAACGCCGTCACATTTAACGGCAACCGCTATGACTGCGGATCAAAATTGGGATATATCGAAGCGAACTTAGCGCTCGCGCTGCAACGCCCAGATATGGCAGAGCAGGTGCGCATAATGGCAATGAATTTGCTCAAGTAATTCGTTTCAGTGAGGATATGTCTTGCGACGGAATGTGCGTTTGGTGTTGGCGATAGCGCCCATGATTCTGTTGCAAGGATGCGTTGCGTCCGTGGTCTCAAGCGTTGTCACAGCACCGGTGAAGATCGTATCCAAAACCGCCGATGTCCTTACTACCAGCCAGTCTGAGTCCGATGAAAAACGTGGGCGTGACATGCGTAAGCGCGAAGAAAACCTCGGAAAATTGTCTCGTCAGTTGAATAAAGCGCAAAAACGCTGCGCCGATGGCGACAGAGACGCCTGCGAAAAAGCGGAAGACATTCGTGAGCAGTTTGAGGACGAGCGGGACGATCGGTGACAAAGCCACCTTTCCGCTGACTTTTTAGAAACATCGACAAATGGATGAAGCGTAAACTGATCTTGCGGCTTGTCGACAAGGCAGCCCGTTAGTCGAACTTAACTGGCCCCGAAATGTCCTGCACTGCTAACCGGCGTTTATGCCACATAAGACGAACATTTTGTGGGTCTTACGGGAGATTTCTATGTTTGGTTTGAAAATTCGGCAAGCGTTGCTGGTCACAGCAGCGATTATTCTGTTTGTCCCCGACATTGCACATGCAAATGTCGATAATGCCAACGCCGATATGTCCGTGACACCAACGGGTAGCCGGAAATTCGACCCTGATTTTTTCGTCACTTACGCCCCTGTGACCGCGCTTGATATGGTGAAACGGATTCCTGGCTTTTCGATCAACGAGGGTGAAGGTCGTCGCGGTTTCGGGGAAAATGACGGTAATGTTTTGATTGACGGTGATCGTCCCGCAACCAAATCCGACGACATTTTAACGATCCTCTCCCGAATACCCGCAAGCCAGGTCGAATTTATAGTGCTTTCGGAACAGGCCGGCGCGGACACCGAGACGCAAGGGCAAGGCCAAGCGGTCAATATCGTCCGCAAACGCTCGGCAAAATTGAACGGCACCTATGAAGCCACCATCGTAGCAGGAACGCGTTATGGGTTTCAGCCATCACTCAATATATCGGCAACCCTTCGCCGCGGCGACATCAGCTATGAGCTGAATTTCTCGTCTTATTCGGAACGCGTGTATGGTTTTGGTCCCGAAGACTTTAAGACTGCCTCCGGAGGACTTGTGGAACGGCGATCCTATGCCGGGAAAGGCGGCCATGACGAAGCTGCACTCGGGGTGGGCATTAAAACCAGAATAGGGGGAGTAAAACTCAACCTCAATGGACAAATGCGCTGGAATGACAATTTCGACATTCGCAATGCCGAATATTCAAATGCAACGCGGGTCCGCACTGGCACAGAATTCTTGCGGCGCGACGGACCGATCGGCGACCTAAGTTACGAATTGGGCCGCGATATCGAACTTCCCGCCTTACCGAAAACGAACACCAAGATTGTTGGACTATATCGCACAGGGGATGAAAGCAGCTTCAGTAGTATTGAAACCTCTCGTATTACGCAGCCAGTGTCGCTGTTCGAAACACGAAGCCGAAACACCCCACAGAAGCCGATATACGCATGCAGAATGATTGGGCTGGACTTGAAGGTACGCGGTCCAATTCGGCGCTGAGATCGCCTATAATCGCTTGGACGCACGCTTCAGCGTCGCAAAATCGGTAGCAGGCGCCGTCACGAACTTCCCGGCGTCAAATGTGTTGGTCGAAGAAACGCGGTTTGAACCTTTTGTCAGCGATGTATGGACGCTTGGCCAGGCATGGAAGGTTGAAGCTTGCGCAATCGCGGAGTTTTCGAGGCTCACGCTGTCCGGTGATAGCATCGCGGAACGCAGCTTTAATTTCATCAAGCCACCCGTGATCGCCACGTGGACGATCAGTCCCCAGAATACTTTGGAACTGCGTGCTGAACTTCAAGTAGCGCAATTGAACTTCAACGAAACGCGCCGACAGCAAGAGGGCACTCTAACCACGACTTTCATAGAATATAGCAAGTTCAAATTGGGAACGATCCGCTTCCAAGTGACCGATATGGTAGGGTTCCGACGTGACCGCTTTATCTATGCAGGGACAAGGGCATCGGGCAGCCTTGCCCAGATTGTGAACCGTGAACGCAAGTTGGACCCGTTGTTGCAACTGTCCTTGTCAGGCAAATGCCTAGGGTCAGGACCTATTAAATCCATCTTCGCGGTTTGAGGCCATTTTGTTCAGTGCAAGGCGGCAAAGCGCAGGACTTAGTGGTTCTAAGTCCAAGCTTGCCAACGTAGCAATGGACAAAATGGGCCAAATCCGAAGGACGTCAAAATGGCTTCGATCTCACAGCAAAATGCCCTTGCAGGCAGAATGACTGCCTGCGGCGGACATTTTCCTTCGATCTCTTTGCCATTTTGACGCCGCGAAGGTGGATTTAATAGGTCCTGACCCTAGGCATTTGCGCCCGTATATGGGGGGCAAGGCGGACCAACAAAAAACCCGCCGGAATTGCAACCGGCGGGTTTTTGTTTGCCTTGAAAGCGAAGTTTATTCTTCGCTCGTGTCAACGACATCGTCGATAGCGGCATCAGTGGTGGTCAGGTCATCTGAAATGACCTTTGCCAACACATCGTCGCCAATCGCGGCTTCAGGACCCTGTGCCAGTTCGGCAGCATGCTCTTCGGCTGCTGTCTCTGGCGCAATCAGGCTTTCCTGCAGCTTCTTGTAGCTGGCACGAAGCGCAACATCGCGGCTTGTCGCTGCAATCCGCATCCGGTTCATGGCAGAGCCAGTACCCGCAGGGATGAGGCGACCAACGATGACGTTTTCCTTCAACCCGGTCAGAATGTCCTTCTTACCCTCCACAGCGGCCTGCGTAAGGACGCGTGTGGTTTCTTGGAAGGATGCTGCCGAGATGAACGAACGTGTCTGCAACGAAGCCTTGGTAATGCCCAACAATACGGGGTTACCCGTTGCTGGTGCCTGACCCTTGGTCAACTTTGCATTGATGGCGTCCATTTCTTCGCGGTCAACTTGCTCGCCCGGAAGCAAAGTCGTGTCGCCACCGAAGGTGATTTCAACCTTTTGCAGCATCTGACGAACGATCGTTTCGATGTGCTTATCGTTGATCTTCACGCCCTGCAGACGATACACTTCCTGAATTTCGGCAACCAGATATTCCGCCAGCGCTTCAATGCCCATGACTTCAAGAATGTCATGCGGGTTCGGCGAACCAGCAATCAGGTTATCGCCCTTACGGACGAAATCGCCTTCCTGAACATCAAGTACCTTGGACTTCTGGATCAGATATTCAATCCGATCGCCTTCTTCCGGCACAATCGCAATCTTGCGCTTCGCCTTGTAATCCCGGACGAACTCAACGCGGCCCGAGATTTTGGCGATGATCGCGTTATCCTTTGGAATACGCGCTTCGAACAATTCGGCAACGCGTGGCAGACCGCCGGTGATGTCGCGGGTCTTGGCAGATTCGCGGGTCACACGGGCGATAACATCGCCTGCCTGCACCACGGCACCATCTTCAACCGAAAGCATCGTGCCAACGCCAATCAAATAACGCGCAGCTTCGCCGCTATCGTCATCCAACAGGGTAATGCGCGGACGAAGGTCTTCCTTCTTGGTGCGGCTACCGGCACGATCTTCGATAACGACGCGCTGGGCAATACCCGTTGCTTCGTCGGTCTGTTCGGTCAGCGTCTTGCCGTCGATCAGGTCCTGATACTTCACGATACCCGACTTTTCGGTGATGATCGGCATGGTGAATGGATCCCATTCGGCCAGACGGTCACCCACGTTGACGTCGGCGCCATCCGGGAAGGCCAAAGTCGCACCATAAGGCAGACGGTGGATTTCCATTTCACGGCCATCCTTGTCAACGATGATCAGTTCGCCGTTACGTGCCATCGCTAGGCGCTTCTTCCGCTTGTCGACGATGCTCGGCAGATCGCGATACATGACCTTACCCGCTGCCGTGGCATCAAGGTTGGACTGCTCGTTCAACTGTGCTGCACCTCCGATGTGGAAAGTACGCATGGTCAACTGTGTACCAGGCTCACCAATAGACTGTGCAGCGATAACGCCGACAGCTTCACCGATGTTTACAGGCGTACCGCGTGCAAGGTCACGGCCATAGCAGGTTCCGCACACACCGACCTTGGATTCGCACACCAATGGCGAGCGGATCTTCAGGGCCTGAATGCCGGTTTCTTCCATTGCGACAACCATTGGCTCGTCGAGCAAGGTTCCCGATGGGATCAACACCTTGCCATCAAGGCCCATAATGTCTTCTGCCGTGGTGCGGCCAAGGACACGTTCACCCAGCGAGGCGATAGTCGAACCACCCTGAACGATCGAACGCATTTCCAAAGCACGCTCGGTTCCGCAATCGACTTCAACGATGGTGCAATCTTGCGATACGTCCACCAGACGGCGTGTCAGATACCCTGAGTTCGCTGTCTTCAATGCTGTATCGGCCAGACCCTTACGGGCACCGTGGGTTGAGTTGAAATACTCGAGAACGGTCAGACCTTCCTTAAAGTTCGAGATGATCGGCGTTTCAATGATTTCGCCCGAAGGCTTGGCCATTAGCCCGCGCATACCGGCAAGCTGCTTCATCTGCGCTGGCGAACCACGCGCACCGGAGTGGCTCATCATGTAGACTGAGTTGACCGGCAATTCGCGGCCATGCTCGTCCATTGGTGAAGCCTTCAGCTTGTCCATCA
>Ga0247844_1007191_pt1 | contig 12826 bp, 13 predicted proteins | sample LaCtaG_FD_192421 | JGI IMG/M metagenome (GOLD analysis project Ga0247844, IMG submission 192421) | Freshwater microbial communities from meromictic Lake La Cruz, Castile-La Mancha, Spain - LaCruzMarch201714.5m_1 | ecosystem: Environmental > Aquatic > Freshwater > Lake | place: Spain: Castile-La... | reverse complement strand
GCGGAGGTTTAGCATTACCTGCTACGGCCATCAAGAGTCGGTTGAGGAGATGCGAGCACATAAAGCTGAGATGTATAAGGTGTTAAAGGACAAACGAGGGACAAACGAATATGACGAGTGGTTCTTGAATTACAAACCTTCATCCACTGAAAATAAAGCACTATCTGTAAATAAACTGCGCAAACCAATTAAGAAGACTAAAGAAGGGAAGACCAAGGCTAAGAAAAACAAGGCAAAGAAAAACAAAGCAAAGACACAAAAATCATTTTTTGGTTTAATTGGAACAAAAACACGCAATAGTAAGTAATCATAAGCAATATGTTTCCAGTAAAATAATGTAAATGTCTTTTATTACTCTTGTTATTATTTTACACATTAAACTTCTCTCGATGTCCTTCGAGATATTCTTTTTTATATATACTAAAAAGCAAACTATATATATAATAACTCTTTCTATCAACAATTTTAAATATGTTGAATATTTTCTAGTCATTGACCAGTCTTCCACGTAGCTACACATTTCAGTATTCGTCTGCTTTATGTAGAAACTGTGAATATCCAGCAAACCAGTCATCAATCTGTGATAATTTGTCTTTTCGTTTTTTACGTTCCAAATATGGCCTAACTTATTGATCCCTAACAAATTCAAATATAAAATCTTTTTATCTGGTTCGCTGTCAAATATAAATGGGTTTATGCCGTCGATGTGACTGTCTTCATACAAAATATTACCATCTATTACAAATGGAATGAAACATGATCTTATTATTGTGTTAATTAAATCATTTATGTCTCGATATACATTTTTCACAGGTTTTGTCCCCTTTTTTATATTATTATAGGTAATGAATAATCTATTATTTGTTCTGTTACACACATCTTCTGGTATTTTGTCTCCTAATATGGTCTTTAGCTGTTTTATAGCATTGAAATGATATGTAGTTTTTATTTCCTGGAACATAACATCATATAAATTTGCCATTATGTCGAGAGAATCAATAATGTACAACAGACCTACGACTGATCCTATACTACAACCCGAAATTCTATCAACAGTCACATATTTGCGTTTCTCCATTTCCTTCAAAAAATATAGCGCTCCTATCAAGTAACTTCCGTTGAAGGCTCCTCCGTCTAAAACTAAGTCAATCTTCAGGGGCGTCGATCTATTCTTAACGTCGTCTGGCAGATTTTCTATTAGTTTGTTCACGTATTCAGTTATCATTTGACTTACACAGACCAAAGAGAAAAATGATACAAAAATACCTTAAAATACAATGGTCTATATTGTATATAGATTCTAAAACATATTTGTATACATTGTCATCTTATTTATCAAATAAAACAATAGACCAAACAATACGCTATTAAACACAAACCCGTTTATGTTTAAATTACCGTCATTCGAAAACAAGATTGGAAAGTAATTGAATAAATACCGCCGGAAGATTGGGAGTTGAAACAAAAAATACAATACTGCCAACAAAATCGGGGCTTGTAATTCACTGTACATATCATCAAGTGAATCACTTCTTTTGGCATTTCGGTTGTAATCATCTATAATGTCATTCGTCTGTTCGTAATTCCTTATGTAATCTACATTTCTTTCGTAGGTTGGAACATAATTTGGCTGTATTTGAGCATCAGTGCTTATATTATTTGTATTCATTGGTATGTCTCGTGAAGGCAACAACGTCGATCCTGAAGCGCTTGCTTGTTGAAGGCTGTTTACAATTTGATTGATTGTCGATTGGTCTAAATTCATTGTTGCCTGTGACTCACTTGCCTTTAATGATATATTATTGCTGATGTTTCCTCCGCCAACAGGGTCCGTTGGTAGGTCCATAATACTTGTCGAATCGCCCATATACACACTGCAAAGAATGATGGATTATAATAATTACGCAAATTATTATAATATATTTCTACACAGTTACTAAAGGTTCAAAAACCTATTATTTTCTTATTAGCTGCGCATTTTGTTTGCGTAGCCACATATTTATAACATTTGTTATCATAACTATAAATTTTATCTTTTATATCATCTAACGGCGGAGCATGAAAGATTATACAATTCTTTTCTTTACAAACTGTTCTAAATAAAGAGGCTAGACCAAACCCCAATAAAATTGACATTATTTGTTTACCTGTTTGAGTATGAACAAATTTTCCGAATTCTACCATATATATCCACTTTTATAAAAAGTGGAGCAAAATTTCAACATTTTTTACGAAGTTATACACCTTCGCTCATTCAAAACGCCCCCTTCGGGGGCTGTTATGAGTGACGAAGATGATGCCGATTGCGCATTTTCAATGCGCAAAGGTGTAAAAGGTTGCGCCAAATCCCCCAACATTTTTACGAAGTTTCTGATTTCCCTTCGGGATAGAAAGTGGATGGGGGATTTTGCTCCACTTTTTCTAAAAGTGGATTCAAATGTTGGTTTGGATTGGTGTCTTACTGATCTTCGATTTATCTTTTGGACATTCAACTTCAACTGGTTGAAAATAAAAACAATTGTCCGCTTGGTCTTTGAATAATACTTTGTCCACATTATCTGGGCTCGGATAAACATATATAGTCTTCATATCTGGCCCCAAAATATAAATGAATAACATTCCAATAGCGAAACTTATTAAAAAAACAGGTAATGAAATGTAATTAAATATCATATACAATAATAGATGATTATTTTTTAGTCCCAGTTGTCATTTCTATCCATTTCTTCGTCTTTCCTCCCCTTAATTTCCAAAGTTGTATCAAAATTAATAACTTCGGTACCAAACGTATCTATCTCCATTTCCTTTATACTATATTTTTCCTGTATCAAATGATATACGTTTGTGTCTTGATCGAACCAGACCATATTATTCTTATACTTGAGATTCATAATCTCCTTTAATAAAGGAACTAACTCCTTCACGTAGATCTCAACCGCATCAAAAACAAACTGTTGATTGTCTTCTTCGTTGAAACTCTCAATACACGTTTTTATATTTTTTATTTTGGAAAAATATGATTCTGTCATCTCCTTGAGCCTTTTTTTGTCATTAACGTTATCTATTATGTTGTAATATTCTCTTATATAAATTTCAAGTTCTACTGTATTTGTTGTTATATACGATTTAATCGTTTCAAAATTGTTAAGAACATCCTCGGTTGTCACATAACCAAACAATAATTTATTTTTGTCATCTATTATCATATTTTTCAAATCATTGTTTAGTTTCTCTATCTCGGTAATACCGTCTGGATACAACCCAAATTTTCCTGTGTTTAGTTTTATATTAAGATTACATGGGGTTGCTAGGTTTCCACAACGTGCGCTTAATATTCTAGTGTTTGTTGTTTTGTCGAATTTATTTGAGAAAGTAGTTCCTCCTGGTTGTTTACAAAGAATGCATTGCGGAACCAATTTTTGGATCTCTTTTCGCTTCTCTTTCATATCTAAACCTGCATTATTCACTATTTTGCTTCTTGCCTTTTTGTTGACTTCATCGTATTTACTCTTCAATTTATAGTATTCGCTCAAGTATTTGTTAAAGGCGGCTGATTCCTCATTTGAAGAACTTGTTGTTGAAGAACTTGTAGATGAAGAACTTGTTGTTGAAGAAGAAAGAGATGCTGACATATATTATATACTTTTAGAAAAAGTATAACAAAATCCCCCCACATCAACTTTTTTCACGGTGTATTACTGAGTTTCCGCTTTCCCTTCGGGATGGAAAAGCGGATCAAAATAGAATGCTGATTTTGCAACACTTTTCCTTACTTCATGAAAAAAGTGGTTTTACTTCTTCCCCTTCTTTTTCTTCTTTGGCACTGCCCCCCTCGGAGTTCGCTCAGCCTTCTCTTCGGTATTAAAAAGAGAAATCAACTTTTCATCCAATGATGGATTTGCTAAATTTTCATGAACTACATTTTCTTGACTCATTTTCTCCCTATTCAAACGATTCTCTTCTGCTTTGGCCTTCATACGTTCCTTAGTTTTTGCGGTTTTCAGTTTTTGGTTCAAGTTAGACTCCATCGCATTCATATTTAACTTCCCCCCGCCTGGGTTCATCCCCATCTTACTCAACATTGATTGAATGTCTCCCATTCCAGGCATGTTCTTCATCTTGTTCATTATATCCGTAGCCTCGCTTATAAGTTCACTCTCTTTTAGCTCTCCAGATTTTATCTTACCATCGATCTTGTCCCCTACATTTTTTACTAAACCCATCAACTTGGTTGGATTCTTAATCAGTTTACTAAACACTCCATTCATGTCAGTAACATTGTCCATATCCATATTCAAATCGGCTGCGGTTTCCTCAGCAATCTCTTTGGCAAGTTTGCCCAACTTTCCATCTAACATTCCGGATATATGATCATGAATATCATTTGCATTTGGTATATTTGGAACAGCATTAGTCGCACCTTCAGTTGCACTTTCACCACTGGATCCCATATTTTCGAACAATCCTTGCATCTTTGACAACGTTTCCTCCAACTTTGATTTAAAATCATCTTGGTTTATGCTTTCAAAGAGTTTAGCAGTGTCACCGAAAACCTCCTTGTTATCTAATGTTCCTACAATTGAGAACAAGATCAATTGTAAATATTTCCATATAATATCCCGGGTCTTTTGAGTAATATCAAAAACCCACAAATCCTTGAAATGAATATGAGGAAGAAACTCGGTATCCACGGCTGAATCTTCCTTGAACATATCTTCGTTTTGGTACAAAATATCAAAAAACCGTGGTGGAAGCTTTTTCTTACAAAATCCAAATAGAAATTTAAGACTGTTATCCTCTGCCTTCTTGAAGGCTTGATTTCGGTCTTCTTCGTTCTCAATGTCGGCGAACTTAGACTTATCTTTCCACCACTTGCTAATCAATGGCTGATATTCCGGGAACGTCTGCTTCAAATCACCAATAAAGTCCCTGATAACTTTCTTGAACTCTTCGTTTATTTCTTCTGTCATGTATGTTTGATATAAAATTATTTATTTATATCAAAATGTTTCCACAATATATTTCCAAAATATATTTCCAAAATATATTTCCAAAATATATTTCCAAAATATATTATGAAATTAGTTAGAGTTTTTTTTGTTATATAGGTAATATATTTATATAATTAATATATGTTTATGATGAAAAATTTTAAACGACGTATTCAAGCGGAGTTTGGCGAAGAAATTATCGAATCAAACACAAAAGTTGTTGTTTTGAATTATAAATTTGGTAAAATTAATGTCGTTTTGGATGAGTTTTATCCATTTAACCCACCATTATTTGTAGACACCGTTAGACGAACATGGAATTATGAACGATACACAAATATTCAACGCAATCTACCGTATATCAATAAATATATCACCATGATGAAAGATAAGGAAGAATGCATATACTATAAAACATTGTTATGTAATGGCGAATGGACGCCACGACATATTGTGGATGATGTTGTGAAACAATTCATTTACTTAGATGCGTTTGTATCCAATTGTATCAAGATGGAATTCATATATCGAAACAAACTCGAATTACCTGATGACATGGTGTATGAGATCTTCTCCTACCTACATACAGGCTTCTCTTAGGCTTCGCACATAGTTGCCAATTTGGTCAGATTCTGTATATATTTCATTGTTTTTGCTTGTTCGGATGGATTCATCATCTTAATAGGTTCCCTCAACCTATTTATCGCCTCAATTATGTGGTTGGCGTTTTGCGCATTTTCCAAGTCCGTAGAATAATCCTTATCGATAAAAAAACTAATGTCACCACTCTCAATTTGCGACTTGTATTTGCCAACAATGAATACATTCCACATTTTCACAATCATTTTGGGGTTTGCTTTTCGTATCGCAATTAGCGAATTCTTGGCTACCAGAACATCTTGGTCATCTGGAAAGACCTTCTGAACATCATTGACAAATTCAATAAAATGATCGTTAAACGCTGATAAAATATTGGAAGACATTGTTTTACCTATATCTTATTTTTATTTTTAAATTAGTTTTTAATTATATTTAAATACAATTTTGATTGCATAAATTATTATATTATGTTGGTTCCATGCGGAGGCCTTATTTTCTGTATATCGCTGTCCCGCTGCTGCTGTAATTGTTCAACTGTCAACCCTTCTGGGATTTTAGCAGCCTTTTTGTATTCAGTTTCATCTGCTGGTGTGCTTATTTGATCGTTAAAATTTAGATCAACATAATTGTGCATTTGCCTCATACCACCATTACCTGTAGCCTTCAATGCTTCGGAATCCATGTCGAGGAAACTATATTGGTCGGACGTTATATCGCTAAAGCCTCCGCTACCAAAAGCAAAGGCCATTGGTTCTATATTGTTTTGAGTGGCTTTACGGACATTTTCTTCCTGTTTTGGCCTAAAATGTTGCAAAATAGATTCGCCGTAAAGAACCTTAAATCCTTGGTTCAATAAAAGCAGGGCTGGCACTCTGTTCACATTTTCAGGCATTATTATTCTCTGCCCATTTTCAAGGACAATGAACATTTTGTTATTGGAATCCTTAACTCTTTTATCAATACATATAAAATGTACGTCTTTTTGAATGTTGGTCTTCGAGAATGTTTGCAACAATTTCTTGGAATGCTCGCAAAAATTACTATAATATAAAATAGATCCCATTTGAAGTATACCAGAACTAATTTTTAACTCATTTTAACTAGTTTTTTATTTAAAAAAAAATTGATTTTAATTTTGATTTTTAATTTAAACATAAATATAAAGTATTGTTAGATAATATGACTCCTCAAGTTAATTTGATTTCACATGATAAAGATATACTCAAATTTACTCTTAGCGGTGTAAATGTGAGTTTAGCAAACGCTGTTCGCAGGACTATATTATCCGACATTGAAACTGTCGTGTTTAGAACAACACCCCACACAGAAAATAAAGCGAATATAACAGTAAATACAACTCGCCTAAATAATGAGTTATTGAAACAGAGACTGAGTTGTATTCCAATTCATATTAACGATTTGGAAAATTTCCCATATAAAAATTATATAATGGAGTTAAATGTAGAAAATAATACCGACACAACAATAATTGTTACCACCAAAGATTTCACTGTAAAGGACTTGAGTTCAGGTAAATTAATTGATAACAAAGAAATATTCCCAGCTAATGAATATGGATATCACATTGATTTTGTAAGACTTCGTCCCAAAATATCAGATGAAATACCAGGAGATAAAATACAATTGACATGTGAATTCTCTATTGGGACTGGCAAAGAGGATGGGATGTTCACGGTGGCGTCTACCTGTGCGTATGGAAATACAGTTGATGATGTAGAGATGAACAATGTCTTGGATAAGAAAAAACAAGATTGGAAGAATGAAGGTAAAACCCAAGATCAAATTGAATTTGAGGCAAAGAATTGGAAGTTATTGGATGGGCTAAGAGTATTCAAACCAGACAGTTTTGATTTTGCGTTACAAACCGTTGGGGTCTTCACCAATAATGAACTGTTAGATAAGGCATGTGATATATTAATTAAAAAACTGATTTACATGGATACATTGATTGTGAATGATAAATTGAAAGTCATCACTTCGCAAAATACTATGGAAAATTGTTATGATATTATCCTTGAAAATGAGGACTACACGATTGGGAAAACGATTGAGTATTTCCTGTATTCAAAGTACTACGAGACACAGGTTCTCACCTATTGTGGATTTAAGAAAATGCATCCGCATGACAGCGAAAGTATTATAAGGGTCGCTTATAGTCAAGCGGTTGACAAATCTACAGTATATGGACACTTGCAGGAATGTATCAAGGACTCTATTACTGTTTTCAGTGAAATGAAACAGAAATTTATTTCGAACTTGATGAAAAACTAGGGGTTTATGATGGGATGATTTGAAAAAATAATAAATACTGGTAATATTTATTATTCTATATTTATGATTCAAAAAAAATTGAAATCATTTTTATTTGTATTATACAATTTAACAGACTAAAGAAATGGAACAAATTAATAATTTTACAGATTCGTATGCGTTAATCGAAGAAATGCAAGGATGGCAAGAAGAAGAAGAATATGAAGAGATTCTAGAATTTTGTGCGAACCAACAAAGATTTTCATTCAAGAATAATTTTCAAGATGAATTGGACAAAATAACAAGTGATATTTGCGAAACCGAACGAAAAAATTTTGTATCAGTTAAACCAAAAAAATTTATGGAAAATTTATGGAAATTTATAAACGAAAGTCCTACGTCTACTCTCAAAACATACAAAACCAAAACGGATTATTATTTACTTATGAATTTGAGAAACCAACCCGATACAGTTAGGGAGTGGATGATTACAGAAATTTATAAAGTTTGGTAAAAATCATTAACAATTCATTTCATTTAACAAAAAAATTGAAAGCAATTTCAAATACTATTTTTTATACATAATAACAAAACAACAACAAAATGACAATCAAAAACCTGATTGGCGCAAATTGGATAATACAAGTAACCGAGGTTCCTAACAAGTCAGAACATAGCCCAGATGATATGGGTGAGTTACGTGCGAACGGTAGTCCTGGTGACCTGTTATGGTTCATCAAAGAAGGGAAAATGCTCGCTGTTGCGACATTTATAGCGGCAACACCTGATGAAGTATCGTATAACAAGTTTTATGACATATCCGATTGTGAACTCCATCCTGCGATTCCAATATTACACACGACAACAACATCGTATTATGAACAAACAACTTGGGCTTGGGGGGCGTATGTAGAATATGTCTACATATGTAGGTACAGGAAAATCACTGAATAGAAAGTAAAAAACAAAAACTCACAAAAACGACGAAAACGACGAAAAAAGACAATGGAATACACTTTTTTCCTTATGCTCCTTGTTGCCAACCTTCAAGTGCAATCGTGTTTTGATCAATCCATTGAGTGTCTTGATCCCATGTCATATCTGTATTTTTTTTTCGCATATGAAAATTCAAACAGAACATCAATAATGACGGATGAACGCCATTCACATAGTTTATGACAATAGCATTGGTAACATGTAATTTCTGTTCCTTTAATTGGGTAATATATATTTGATGAATGTTAAACATGTGCGTCCTGAATTGTGGAGAAAACTCTAATAAAGGTCTTTCTTTCCTAATGTAACAAGAAATGTAATTTTGGTAAAGTGCATATGTAAACGAATGTAACTGATTTCTGTAATTTGCAAAATCGTATTTGTTTTCTGGATAATATTTCAAGAACTCACTAACTTTACCTTCTCTCCTCAAACACAAATACTGGTAGTGCATCTTTGGTTGGTTACCCTTCAAATGCCTAACTTGTTCATACACCGGATTTCTAATTTTGGTTCGTTCGCCAGTCTCTTTATTGTAAATCACTACACCCAAACAATCATATGGTGTTTGCAATGATCCGAATTTGTCGACCAAGTCATTATAACTCGTGAATTCGTATCTTTCTGGAAACTTAACTCTTGTCGTATCAAACAAACCCATACTTTTGATTTCATAAATATCATTAGAAATCACCTTTATATTATCAGGAGTGTTATCAATACTATATACTGCTATCAAATATAATTGGGGATCACTGAAAGGCACCACAATCCTATTCTCCGGATGCTGTAATACAAAACTGTAACAATGTGATTTGTCCAACGTGTCTAAACACAAATTATTTACATTTGCAGCATCTAGAAACATATCACGGAATGTCATTTTCTTGTAAAATGTAGACGAAGCGCCGACTGTACTGCGTGTAGCGAACTCCCAATACCCGGACATGTCGTCCCAAAAGACATTTATCATTGTTCCTTCTACGAATTCTTGGGCTACTAGGTTTGGTGCTTCGGTCGGGTACATTCTTGAAAATATGTCATATGAGATCGACTTAGGTGGAGCAAAACTAACGACTTTTTTACTACTGTTAACAATTATCGACCTACATAACCCATAAGTAGAGATCAAATCAGGAGTTAAGGATTTTTTGTCATATCTGATAACATTGAAGGTTTGATCAAATAATGATTTACAAACGCAATGAGTCACTTTTAGAAGGGTTGGATCAGTTCTCTCATTCTCGAAAATTATACTATCAAACTCTGGTATTTGTTGAGATAAATTATATTGAACTTCTGCCATTACAATCAATATTAATTTGTCTTTAACTATATTTTGAATTGATTTTTACTTAAGCATAAATTTTTCTACAATAAATATAGAACCAATGTTCAATGAGGAGTTAGATGAAAAAGAACAAACCCCTGAAACTACAATAGAATTGGATTTGGGAGATTTCATAAAAATTACAGATGAAAGCAATGAAACTCTTAACGAACAAACATTCTTTATTGATTACATTGATGATTCGAAAATGTTTCTGATTAATTCAGATACATTCCAAACTGTCAAAGTTAATATTAATCCAAACGGGACTATGAACGATGGAACTATTAGTAAAATCGTAATTTTGAATAGAAGTGATGAAAAAGGATATGCTCGACAACATGGACTATTAACAGATACTTGGATCGATATTCATTTTTCTGGAGAACATCCAACAATTATTACAGGGGTGATTACAAATTTAGAAAATGATATGATTGAGGTCAAAACAACGCACGACGATGTTATTTATATAAATTTTGATTATAAGGGCATTCCTGAGGACTTACCAATCAAATTGTTTGAAATCAGGGATAAACCAGAATCAATTGAAAAGAAGAGTTTAGAAGTGCCATTAGTTAAGCCATTAGATAGAGATATGCAATTGGATGAAGATATGCCTTTGATAGAAGAAGAAGTCGAAACAACAAGAGTCCCTGTTCAATCTGTGAAGGATAGATTGAGAGAATTTATAATCAGCGCCGACCAAATTGTCTTTGGTTCCGAAGAACTAGGAACTATCACCCAATACATAGAGGTTTCCAACAAGTACAAAAGATTCAGCATTGAAGCACAAGTAACCGACATGCTCGATGAATTCTTGTCCGAAATTCCCAACTCTAAACGAACCCAAAAGGTCCTCAATAATATTCACACTATGATCGAGAGATTCAAGCAATTGCGAGAACGTTTTTCAGTTTTTGATGAATATGGTAATGTTGAAGCAGCCTTAACAAACAAAGTCACATATAAACCACTATTCAAGTATTTTGAAACATTTCAAAAAAATCTGTATTGGATATTGCCTGTTGTACAAAATGTGAAAAAGATTTATAACTCATCTGATGAAGAAGCAGTATTGGAAAACAGTGATATCATAAATGAAGACATTAATGAAGACATTCATCAAATTATTGAGCTTGAGCGTAGATACAAATCCAACGATTTGCCTAATAAATACTCAACATTATACACAGAATTGAATCCTTACCTTACACCATTTGAATCAATCAGCGATGAAATCAACATCACTGCAGAAAAAACCGTTAATGCTGACTTGAATGTTATTATTGACAATCTCGATGATATGTATTCATCTATTTTTTCGAATAATAGTGTTCGAACTCGCCGCTTTGTTATTCAAAAATATAATTTGGGACTCACGAAACTTGACACCGTAGATGTCAAGAAAAACACCAAGCGTGTTGTCCTCACACATAATGATACAATGTCTATCAAATCGTTTGTAACACTACCAGAACCAACCATTCGTTTCTCGAGAATTAATCTCCCAGGCACGAATATGCTCGAACGGGCCAATTTGAACACCACATTCTTGAATTTTTGGCAATTTTTGAATAAAAAGACAACTGTAAAGGTTATTAATATCGATAGTTTTAACAATGATATTCAATTCAACGATGAAACATTCGTTAACAATATAAAAAATTACGTGTTGATGAGCGACGATATTGCCGGGTTAGATAAATCTGAAATGTACGCAAAATTCATTGAAACCATTATACCCAAGACCAAAATTATTTTTGATTTAATGAAGAAATATATTGTTGGCAAGTTATCAATTGTAGATGTGGTCAGTTACCTTGAACCATTTTTAATTTATACGGACAGTTTAACCTACACCCAGTATCTAGGCATTACGGAATTTATTGCCCAACAGATAACCACTTTTAATAAGAACTACAGTGAACGATCGCAAGTTTTTAGCAAACTTCGTAATGTTAGAAACACGCAATTGTCCTACCAATCCGCATACTCTATTATTTCGATAATTACTAAAAATAAAACAGAGGTGTTTGAGGCTTATGATATTGATACAAATAACACAAATTTATTCACAAATTCGGAATTTCTTCGAAAACTTACAATTAAGGATTCGCTGAGGCTCTATTCAAGTGCTCTCTCATTGCAAGGATTGTCAATGATGTTCCCCGATGAATTTAATGGAATATTCAAAGTTGACCAGACGAAAATACCCGACGAAAAGAATGACGAATGTGAGCCCATAGTCTTCGCCAAGAGTTACGCAAACATTGAAGAACTTGAAAATGATAATGACAAGAACATTTATTTTGACAAGAAATACGACTCTACAAAATACGGATTGATTGACAGTTACGAATCTAAAATGTATGAGCTATCACCGGACGATTTCATTGCATATTTAACGAACGATTTAAAGAAAAAATTAAAAGACAACACAGACGTGGATTATTTGGTTGATACGTTGATAAATGGTCACAAGAAGGTTAGAGACGGCCAGTATGCTATTCTCTTTAAAGAATACAAGAACACATATAAAGATCAATATGATCACTACATTCGCAAAAACAACAAATGGGTCAAAACGGACCCTCCGTTGAAGGATACTTTTACGGATGATACGGATATATTGTGT
>Ga0247844_1007190_pt1 | contig 12827 bp, 11 predicted proteins | sample LaCtaG_FD_192421 | JGI IMG/M metagenome (GOLD analysis project Ga0247844, IMG submission 192421) | Freshwater microbial communities from meromictic Lake La Cruz, Castile-La Mancha, Spain - LaCruzMarch201714.5m_1 | ecosystem: Environmental > Aquatic > Freshwater > Lake | place: Spain: Castile-La... | reverse complement strand
GGGTCAGCCGGCTGGTCAGAAAGTCGCTATCCTTTTCCAAATTGGACAAGTGGCACAACTTGGCGATTGGTTGGTGCTTTTGGCAATTCAACTTGGAGAGGCAGCATTACATTTGATACACCGCCTAGTTTTGATTCCAAGAAGTTCTGTCGTTCTCTATACTTAACTGGCAGTAAGTTATTGGTAGAGTTTGGCTTAGTGGCATCGTTGAGCGTATTGAGTACTTATGCCATTTGTCTCATACTGATTACGATTCTTTACAGTTATTTACCTATCCCTAAAGAAAAACATCTTTCTCGGTTGGAGGGAAAACGCCTCAGAGCTTTTTTACGAAAAGTAGATTACCTCGTCAATCATCGACGCCGGCTTATTTACGGAACTGTAACTGTACTTGTCATTATTTCTATTTATGGATTGAGCCAAATTAAGGCCGTAGGCTACATTGTAGATGACCTTCCTAAAAATGACCCCATACTTACCGATTTGAAATTTTTCAAAAAACACTTTCACGGGGTAATGCCTTTTGAAGTGAATGTAGATTCGGGTCGTCCGGGTCGGGCATTAAGCCCTCAAACATTGACTAAAATTCGCTTAATGCAGAAAGAAGTCGCAAAGCATTCGGAATTTACGAAGCCCATTTCTTTAGTAGAGGTAATTAAATTTATTTATCAATCGTATCGTGGCGGTGACCCTAAATATTTTGTTTTGCCTGGTGCACTTGAATTGAATAAACTCTCAGAGTACGCCGGAACTGTTAAAGAAAATGAAGGTCGCTTTAAAGGTTTTATGGATAGTACGCGTCGTCATACAAGAGTGAGTTTTCAAGTAGCTGATATTGGAACGACGCGTATTACCGAATTATATAATTTGCTTCAGCCTAGGATTGACAGTATTTTCAATATTGACTCTGAAACTGGGAAATGGGCTGAAAAAGAAGAACGTTATGAAGCTAAAATTACGGGTAACAGTATCGTTTTTACAAAAGGTAACGATTATCTCCTGAAAAACTTGGTAGAAAGTACTTTGTTGGCTATAGCCCTGATTTCGGTTCTGATGGTAATTTTGTTTGGCAATTGGCGCATGATTCTGATTGCCGTCATACCAAGTTTAGTACCTTTAACTATCACAGCGGGTATCATGGGATTTGCAGGTATTCATCTCAAACCCTCTACCACGTTGATTTTCAGTATCGCATTTGGACTATCGTCTGACGGGACCATTTATTTTTTAACTAAGTATAAGGATGAATTTCGTAACCAAGGAAGAAGCGTATCAGAAGCTATTTCTCAAACGATACAGTTTACGGGAATCAGTATGTTTTACACCGCTGTTGTACTTTTTGTTGGTTTTGCTATTTTTTAATGCCTCTACCTTTAAAGGTACGGTCGCTTTGGGAATTTTAGTTTCGATAACGTTGTTAATGGGAATGCTGTCCAATTTAATTTTGCTTCCTGCGTTTTTATTATGAATGAATAAAAAATTAGAACAATGAAAATACTTTTCAACATACTCCTCATCTTTATTTTCTTAATCGCCTTTGTACCTTCATTTCGGCGGTTTATGTTTTGGTTATTGGTAGGGCGGCAATTGGTGAAGGAGCAAAAGAAAGCAAACCAACAACCTAAACGACGCGAAGGCGAGATTCGAGTTGAACCGGGTCTTTCCAATGCCAATCAATCCCGTTTTGGGGGAGGGGATTATGTAGATTATGAAGAAGTAAAAGATTAGTTTACTCCCGATGGCTATCGGGATTGTGGTTTACAGTTTTTAGGTTGTTATTTACTGTGGGCTATCGACCATTGATTAATAACCATTGACTGAAAATGTGGGATTGGCTTTCTTTTGATTGGTTTACTCTTTCCAAATTGCGCACTTTCACGTGGGCACATCCTTACTACTTATACGGGATTTTAGCGGTGCCAATTGCTTTTTGGCTTCGCAATTTTTTTCATGCCGGGGCTTTTCAACGATTGGGTATTACCTTCATAAACGATCATACTCCCGGCAGTTGGTCCAAGTGGCTACGCTTTTTATTTCCTGCCGCAGGCTTTTTAGCCCTTAGTTGCTTGTTAATTGCTTTAGCTCGTCCTCAATTAATTAATACTCTTACCGAGCGAGATGCTGAGGTCATTGACATTATGTTGGCCTTGGATATTTCAGACTCCATGCTCGACAAAGATTTGCCGCCTAATCGATTAACTTCTGCCAAGTCGGTTGCCAAATCGTTTATTAGCGGCCGTCTTCAAGACCGTGTCGGGTTAGTCGTTTTTGCTGGTGAAGCTTTTACCTTATGTCCGTTAACAAATGACTATGAACTACTGTACGGCTTTTTGGAAGATGTAAATCATCGAATGATTTCAATAGCCGGGACAGCTGTAGGCAGTGCATTGGCGGTATGTATCAATCGGCTGCGTGAAAGTACAGCTAAATCTAAAGTCGTTATTTTATTGAGTGACGGTGAAAATACGGCAGGAAATTTAGACCCCATTACCGCTGCCAAATTAGCAAAAGCCTTTGGGGTAAAGGTCTATACAATTGCTATTGGCAGGGGTAATTCGGGACGGTTTTTCAATGATTCTTTGGGTGTTTCACTTACTGCTCCGGATGAAGGTACCCTCCTTAAAATCTCGAAAACTACGAATGGGCAATTTTACCGAGCTACTGACAATGCGGTTTTGGCAAATGTTTTTCGTCAAATAGACCGTTTAGAACGAGTTAACGTCAAAAACCGCCGTTATCAGGAGGTAAAAGACTTTTACCGTGTTTACCTCAACTGGGCCATTGCTTTCTTCTTAGTCATGATGTTTTTAAAGGTGACTTTTATTGCCAATGTTTTGGAAGATTAATCACTTATTCTTGCTACCGAAATCTGTTGACTGCTTGCCCGAGCTATTGGGTCGGCCACACCGTCAGGGTCATTAGAAGCGACACCAAAAGTTGGAATATTGTTTCCTCGAATCAACAGTAAGCCTGCCACGTGAGGTGCCGCCATAGAAGTGCCCGATAAAGTGGCATAACGGCCATTCATATAGGTTGAAAAAATTCTAACTCCGTAAGCAGCTACATCTACCACATCGTTGCCGTAGTTGGAGAAACTTGCAAACTTTCCCGTACTGTCTACCGCTGAAACCGTGAAGATATTGGCATGATTGACTCTTCCTGGCGAGAAATTATTGGCCAATTTTCTGTCATTTCCCGCTGCTATGGTAAACAAAATTCCTTTATCAGCAGCAGCTTTTACTTCACGGTCTAAGGTAGCTGAAATGCCTTCCAAGCCTAAACTCATATTCACAACATCACCTGCTTTTCCATTTTGACTTACGTACGCTACTGCCGCTACTACACTTGAGAGAGTTCCTGCTCCAAGTTGGTCCAATACTTTCAGAGCAACTACTTTTACGCCAGAAGCCACGCCTACTACCCCGATGGTGTTGTTAATGGCACCAATAATTCCGGCTACGTGTGTGCCATGGCCATTATTATCATCGGCAGATGTTTGTCCACTTATAAATGAAAGGCTGCGCTCTTTGTCTACATTCAAATCAGGATGATCAAGATCTACTCCGGTATCTATAATCCAGACGGTTTTATCCTGAAAATTTTCTCCGTTCCCATATCCTGTTTTCCGTATGCTCCAAGTCACTGAGGTGGGCGCTACCACATCTACGCAGGAACATACGCTTACAATCCGGTCAGGTTCAACAAGTTCAACCGTGGATTCCCTTTGTAATTCTGTTGCTTCTGCTTTGGTGAGGGTGGCTAAGAAACCGTTTTTGTGTCCGGCAAAAGTAGTTTTAATAAATTTTGAGCTGACGTGATGTTTTGTCCAAAAGCTGTTCTGACAGAGCGGCAATTCGAGCATTGCTGATAGATACAATTGATGAAGACCCAGTGTTACTGTCTTTTAGAGTGACAATGTAATCGCCTTCAATAATTTCGCCATTATGGGCGGAAGCGGTTACCAGGCAATCTGCAGCCGAAGTCGGAATATCACTGTCGCGTTGGCACGAAGCCAGCCAAAGCAGCCTTAAAAATAGTTTTACCTTTTTCATTGTCATTAGGAGTTAAGAAATGAGGTAAAACTTTATGCAAGAGGATTGTAGCTTGATAATTGGAAGGATGCTGCTTTTTAACGCTTACTTTTAACCTAAAATTGTTTTCTCGAAAATAAAAATCGGCAGTTTGTAATGACTTTCTGAAAGTCATTACAAACTGCCGACGCAGAAATGCCTTTTTTAGAATTACTTCTTGGTTTTGGCAGTTTCTTTTTCTTTGTATTCTTTGTTAAGACCTTCTACAATCTTTTTGGTTACATCTAAACTGGCATCAGCGAAGAGTATACCACCGCCTTTGCTGTATCCCAACACAAATTCGTAGCCGTTTTCTTTGTTGTAACTTTTGATGTACTCAAAAATGTTTCCGTAGAACTCTTCCGTTTTTTTCAAGCGCTCTTCTTCCAATTTACGTAACTGTTCATCGCGATACTTCGTGATATCCTGTTCTTCTTTTCCTAATTGTGCCTGAGCGGATTGTGCTTGGTCCTGCGATAAAGCACCCTGTTGAGCGCGTTGCTGAAAAAAGGCTACTTTGTTTTGAAACGAGCGGCCTTTGTTTGCCAAGTCGTTTTCTAATTGAAATCCTTTGCTTTCAAACTCTTTCTGAAAGTCTTTGTAGTAGTCATAATTTTTTAGGAGAGAATCTGCCTGTACATATACGATTTTCTTGCCTTTGGCGGTATCAGCTGCACCGGTATCACTACCACCCGAAGAATGATGTTGAAAATGTTGGTAACCTAAAAAAATCACTGCCAATGTTAATGCTGCATTCCAAATAAGTAGTCCGTTTTTCACTGTAGAAATGTTTTAAATTTATGAAAGTTAATTTTGTGAGTTGTTCGTTATTTGTAAAGTATTGAGAACCAAATCGCTACTCTTGCTTAACAGAAAATACGTGAAACTAACAATGGGAACAAAGTTAGAAATAACCCTTACCTTAAAAAAAACTTTCGCTCACCGAAGGCTTTAGCCTGTTGATGAGCGAAGAGATGAATGAGTTACAGGAAGCGCTGTCAGCTTATTGTTTCCACTGGAGCGCGTTAATATTCTGCCCTATTTTCTTGCCTTCCTTGAGTCCGGTATCATTGTCTTGAAAAGTATGGATACCCCCTAAAAACCGTGAATAGGCAGATTCTTCGGCGGATTCCCAAAACGATTTAAAAGACCTTGCTTTAAAGTCAACGTTGCGTTTGGTATCACGCAGGCGACTGACGTGGGAGTCGTCTACAAAGGCAAAATCTGTACCAAATAAGCCCTCTAAGGCGATTGCTGCTGCTGAAGATTGGGTGGAATGCCCTGACGAATATCCAGGAAATGGTGGTGCCGGCCAAAAAGGAACCCAATTGGGATTAATTGCTCGACGTACAAAGGTATAAGGACGCTCATTGTTGAATGCATACTTACATTTCCAGCATAAAATAAACGCATCTGCTACTGCTATGCCGGTGCGGGCAAAAGCTTCGGCGGCTTTATCCAGTTTTACATTCGATTTCTTAATGGCAATATTGGCAATATTGTAGGAGTGTCCCGGAGGCGTAAAAGTTTCGCTTGGGTCGTCGGCCCACCAAACTGAAATTTCCTTTTCCGTTTGAGTCAAGCTGATATTTTTCTTGTAAACATCATAATATTGCTGAAAATAAGGCGAATTTATTTGCGTAGATACTACCAATGGAGGAGGCATGGGCAAGGAAGCATGAGCTGTAATGAAAGGGCGATTTTTACCCCAATAAGGCTGCATTGGAAATTTTCTGCCATTTTCTGTAGGTTGCCATGAGCCGGGAAATACAGGTACTTTAAAGTCTTCGGGAAAGTTTCGCTTAAACCCTTCGTGACCACTGTCGGTTTTTGACCATTCAAAAATGGCTTCGGCAATCGCCTGACCAAAGGCTTCGGAACGCTCAATGACTTCCTTACTACTGTTTTCTGCCAAACTGTTTTTTATAGCAGTAGCTAAGGAATCTACCGTTTTTTTGGCGGCATCAGTAGCGGTTGGCCACAAATTTTTTGCCATAAAAAGTTGCCCTGCATTGGCGCTGATTGCCCAGTTGTACTCTTTCCCAGCATCGGGCTTAGGCAAAGTTTTTAGGCCATTAAGCTGTCCTTCCAAAGATTTATTGCCCTTAATACCAATTACTACCGATTCGTACATGGCCACGCCTGCATAGCCTAATGCACGTGATGCTACGGGCGGAGTGAAGCCCGTACTGGCTCGGATAAGTTTTAAATCCATATCTGCCCACTTTGTAGCTACATCGGCACTGTAGGTTTCGGCCCCTTTTGAGATAGCGGCAGGGTCTACGGGCTCATTGTTAGGGGTTCGACAACTCTCTATTGTTAAAGCCAATAAGGCCAAAATAGCTATCTTATAGGTTTGCCTGTAAGGGATATGAAGTAGATTCTTTTTCATACCTGTTCGTCGTAAATACTTATTGAATGATGAAAGTTGAACGATGAAACAGGCGTCAAAAACAATGCCAATTTTGAAGAGGCTCCTGAGTATCAGGAACCTCTCAATAACAAGGTAAGGTAGGAGTAAGTCTTAAAACAATAATGGAAATTCGCTGGAAGCATGTCGTTGACCCATTTCAACGTAGTGGGCAGCGCTTTCTAATAACTGGGCCGCGTAAGATTCGGGAAGTTGTTTTACAATTTTTCCGGGTGTACCCAAGACCATTGAAAAATCTGGAACGTCCATCCCTTCAGTGACAAGGGCATGGGCTCCAATAATGCAAAATTTGCCGATTTTAGCGTTGTTTAAAATCGTGGCTCGCATTCCAATTAATGAACCGTTGCCTACGGTTGCTCCGTGGACAATAGCTCCGTGACCTACGGTTACATCATTACCGATAATCGTAGGAGAACCATAATCGGCGTGCAAAACAGCATTATCCTGAATATTGGTACGGTCGCCAATGGTAATTTTCTCTACATCAGCTCTTATCACTGCTCCGTACCAAACTGAAACGTTTTCACCCAGCATGACTTGGCCCATTACGGCCGCTGTAGGAGCAATAAAAGTACTTTTGTTATTTTCCATAAACTGTACCAAACTCAAAATGACACCTATTGATGAATGACTTCTTTGATATCAGCAATAATTTTCCGGGCTAAATGGTCGGCAGTGGCTGCTGTCTCAGATTCAGAATAAATACGAATAATTGGTTCCGTATTGGATTTACGAAGGTGAACCCATTCTTTGTCAAATTCTATTTTTACGCCATCAATTGTGTTGATTGGATTCTTAGCGTACTTCTTCTTGATTTTTTCAAGTACTCCATCTACATCTATGTCGGGAGTAAGTTCAATTTTATTCTTAGAAATATGGTAGCTGGGATACGTGCGTCGCAGGATAGAAGCCGATTTGCCGAATTTTGCCAAATGGGTTAAGAACAAAGCAATTCCTACCAAGGCATCGCGTCCATTGTGCAAGGCCGGATAAATAATGCCTCCGTTGCCTTCTCCACCAATTACTGCATCATTGGCTTTCATCATTTCCACTACATTGACCTCGCCCACGGCCGAAGCAAAATAGTTGCCTCCCGCTTTGAGTGTAACATCACGAAGTGCTCCCGTTGAAGATAAATTGGAGACAGTATTTCCCAACGTATTTTTAAGCACATAATCAGCTACGGCTACCAGCGTATATTCTTCTCCAAAAGGCATTCCGTCTTCGCAAATAAGTGCCAAGCGATCTACGTCCGGATCTACCACAATCCCTAAATCAAAATCCCCCCGCGTCATTTCGCGGCTGATTTCGAGCAAATTTTCGGGCAAGGGCTCCGGATTATGGGCAAAATCGCCGGTGGGTTCGCAGTTGATAAGTTTGATATTTTCTTTATTTACACCTAAAGCTTCCAAAAGCATCGGTACCGCGATTCCCCCCGTTGAATTAACGGCGTCTACGGTAATTTTGAAATTCTTGGCAGCAACAGCTTCTTTATCTACCAACGGCAAAGCCATAATCAGTTCGATGTGCTTTTGAAAATAGGTCGCATTTGTTTGGTAGGAACCCAATTTGCGTACCTCTACAAAATCAAAGTCTTCGCTTTCGGCCAATTCCAAAACCTCTGCTCCATCCTGACCTGTGATGAATTCACCTTCGCTGTTTAAAAGCTTGAGGGCATTCCATTGAATCGGATTATGGCTTGCGGTCAGAATAATACCTCCTGCAGCCTTTTCGAGCGGTACGGCAATTTCGACGGTCGGGGTAGTGGAAAGCCCTAAATCTATGACCTCAAATCCAATACCCTGTAAGGTGGAAGCTACCAATTTTGAGACCATTTCGCCCGAAAGTCGGGCATCACGTCCGATGACAATCCGAAGATTATTAGCTTTTTTTCGTTTGAGCCACGTTCCAAACGCAGCCGAGAATTTAACAACATCAATCGGTGTAAGCGAATCTCCCGTCTTACCGCCAATCGTACCGCGAATACCTGAGATGGATTTTATTAAGGCCACTTTGTTTGTTTTTTACTGATTTATATCGTTTCAAAAGTACTAATTTTTAAGCACAAACGGGCAATCCTTGCAAAATCCCCCTACTTTTACGAAGTTCGCCCCGTTAAATATATTGACCAAAAATAATATCATTGATTAACCATTTGCCTAATTTTAGATTTCATTTTCTGGTTGTCTGCTTCCAATCTTTTAATCTCTTAATTTTATAATACTATGCGTAAATGGCTTTTCCTCGGAATTTTACTACTTATCGTTGGTAGTATTTTGTATTACATAACATTTGGTTATTACAGTGACGGAACACGCGTAGGCTCATTGGTAAAACTGAGCCGTAAAGGATATGTCTTTAAAACCCATGAAGGTCAATTGATCGTGGGAGGTATGTCTGATGGTACCGGTACTTTCAATTCGACGACGTGGGATTTTTCAGTAGATGATGATAACAAAACAGCTATTGAAGCACTGAATCTGTCCCAACGAACGGGACAACGTGTGGCTCTGCATTATGAAGAAAAATTCTTTCAATTACCATGGAATGGTGATACTAAGTATTTTGTGGTATCGGTAGAATTAATACCCGCTCAGGTGATTCCTCGACCTGTAGTTCCTGTTACACCGCAACCGGTTCCGGCAGATACGGCCAAAGCTCTTTAATTCACTTTGTCAAAGTATTGGGCTTTGAAAGTCCCGGCAAATATGCGTCTTCATCGATTTGGAGTTTTAATTTTATTGGTTGCCGGATTGATTCTGGTCTACAATTTAGCGGCGTGGAAAGATGTTGAGTTTGGTGACGAAACCACTTATCTGGGTTCCGGGCTAACTTTCTCAATTCCCTTTAAGGGAGGCGCTCAGTGGGGCCCTCTCTACGCTGCTTGGTATGCTTTTTGGCATTTGTTCATTCCTAATAGTCTGGATTTATATTATTTCAATTGGGCTTTATTAAGTGTTTTGGCAGGCATAGCCGTGTTTCTTTTTCTTCGTTCATTACGTTTGTCTTTTTGGATAAGTGTTTGTCTTTCAGTGTTATTTTTGTTTTCTTCTCAAAATCTCCCTCTCAATCCTAAAATATCCATTGCTCCGTTTTGTTTGATTTTGGCGACTTTAGCTGCTATTCATTTTAATCAATGGACCCACTTTTTTCGATTTCTTTTGGTCGCTTTGGTGGGGTTACTTTGCGCTTATTTTCGTCCTGAATTTTATATTTCATTTCTGTTGGGACTACTGTTTATGCTTTGGTGGGCATGGAAAGAAAAAGCACTTCAACAACGAATGAATATCGTTGCAGTCGGAGTTTTTGTAATAGTAGTTATTACGCTTCACGTATTGCTTGAGAATCCACTTTTCAGTGGTGATGGCAGTCGCAGTGCTGTTGCTTTTCAGCAACATTTTATAGTTAATTATTCCGCTTGGAACCATCAACCCGAACCAAGTACGATTGAGGCTCAACTTCGACTTTTTCATCAGGTTTTAGGCAACGATGTACAAACGCTTACTGATGCTCTGAAAGCTCAGCCGGCTTGGGCATTGAAGCATATTTTTACCAATTTGACCCATACACTTACCGCTAACCTGAAAAATACAGTTGATACGTTTTATCAAACACTTTTTCGAGGGTGGTATTCTCCCTGGCGTACAGGTTTGGTGGCAATAATAGGATTGGTATTTTTAGCCCTGGTTGATTACCCGGCTACTTGGCGTAATTTTCGACAGAAACCGGTAGATGGGTGGGGATTGGTGGCATTGATTACTCTTATTTTTCCGACTTTAGTGGCTACCATTCTGATTTATCCGCGTACACACTATTTGGTATTTCACCTGATTCTGATTTATTGGCTGATAGCCTTTATTGCGAATCGGATTACTTTCAGGAAATTATCTTTTCTCCAAACGATTCCACCCGCACCTATATTCGGCCTTATTTTATTGGTCTTTTTAGGTGTCAGATTCCCCGAATATCACCGTCAGGCCCCGACACCTGCCGCAGATAATGTACGATTCATTATCAAGCTTCAACCTAAAGAGCGTTTGCGAATACTCGAACGAGATTGGTATCGGGTTTTTCTAACGCAAGACTCTGATTGGATTCACGTAGAAGAATATAGGGATGGCGATTTTGAGAAATTTGTACAACAAAAAAACATCAACTTTATCCTGATGACGCAGGATATGCAGGCTTATTTCGGTAAAGATGCCGGTTTTGACCTGTTTCTAAAGCAGTATGAGTCACAAGGTTTTGTTAAATTGAAAACCAATTCGTCGGGAGATTATTTACTCATCAAACAAGCACTAAATCCATGAAAAGCTTCTTTTTCCTACTCCTTTTTGCCTTAACGCAAACTATCTATGCCCAAAGCGACTGGGTCAAAGAAAATTATAATAAAGTGGAATACGACATTGCAATGCGCGATGGTATCAAGTTGCACACTATTGTATATTCTCCTAAAGATGCTTCGACGACCACTACCTATCCGTTTTTGATGCAACGGACCTGTTACAGCATTGCGCCGTACGGGGAAGGCAAATTTGCGGGACAAATAGGGCCCAATAAGTTTTTGATGCGTGATAAGTACATCTTTGTTTATCAGGACGTACGCGGGCGTTACATGAGCGAAGGAACTTGGACCAATATGACGCCGCAAATTGCCAATAAAACTAAATCGTCAGAAGTGGATGAATCTTCAGACGCTTACGACACCATTGATTGGTTGGTCAAAAATGTTCCGAATAACAACGGTAGGATAGGGCAATGGGGTATCAGTTACCCGGGCTTTTACACAGTCGCAGGAGCGCTGAGTCAACATCCTGCTTTGAAAGCATCTTCTCCTCAAGCACCCGTTTCCGATTTCTTTTTTGAAGATTTTCACCACAATGGTGCTTATACTCAAGGTTATTTCCTGACTTTTCCCGTATTTGGAATTCAACATGACAAACCTACGACAGACAATTGGTGGCTGCCGGGATTAATTCAAGCCAATACGAAAGATGGGTATCAGTTTAATTTAGACTTAGGACCGCTCAAAAATTTTGATAAATACTACAAAGATAACTTCTTTTGGCAAGAGCATGAAGAGCATCCCAATTACGACGAATTTTGGAAAAAACGAAGCATTGTACCGCATTTAAAAAATGTAAAACATGCCGTCATGACTGTAGGTGGGTGGTTTGATGCCGAAGACTTATACGGGCCTTTGACTGTTTATAAAACCCTCGAAAAAAATAACCCTGGGACGTACAATACGCTGGTAATGGGCCCCTTTGGGCATGGTCGTTGGTCGCAGGAGACGGGACATACACTTCACAGTAACGTTTATTTTGGGGATAGCGTAGCTACATTCTATCAGCGTGAAATTGAGACTAAGTTCTTTCAACATTTTCTCAAAGGAGCAGGGGATGGCAAAACGGGCTTACCTGATGCCTACTTGTTTAATACCGGCAAAAAATCGTGGGAAACGTTTAACAAATGGCCTGCGGCCAACGCCGAAAAGAAAATGTTATATTTTCATGCTAATGGCAAGTTGACGTTTGAGGCACCTAAAGAAGCTAAATCTGTGAGTGAATACGTGAGTGACCCGTTGAAGCCGGTACCGTATCTTGAAGATAACACCGAAACGATGGGTTTCACACCGTTCAATTATATGTCAGAAGATCAGCGTTTTGCGGCTCGCCGAACTGATGTGTTGGTTTTTCAAACCGAACCTTTGAGTGAGGATATAACGCTGGGAGGTGAAATTATGGCCAAGCTCAAAATCAGTACGACGGGTAGTGATGCCGACTTTTTTGTAAAGTTGGTAGATGTGTATCCAGGCGAAGAACCTAATCATGCCTATATGCCCAACAAAAATGTAACGCTTAGCAATTATCATCAAATGGTACGCAGTGAAATTATGCGGGCGCGTTTTCGTAATTCGTTTGAAAAACCCGAGCCACTTACTCCCAACAAAGTCACTGATATTAACTTCCGATTGCAGGATGTTCTGCATACTTTCAAAAAGGGGCACCGTATACAGATTCAAGTACAGAGCACGGCTTTCCCTCTTTTTGACCGCAATCCGCAAATATACATTCCTAATATTTACTTAGCGAATGAAAAAGACTTTATCAAAGCGACCCACCGCGTTTATCATCAGATGGATCTAACGAGTGGATTGGAAATAAGTATACTAAAATAGCTGATTGGTATATATTACAACCTTAGATTCAAGGAGTAAATGCAACTTTTAAAGAGGGCAAGAGAAGTAATATTTTTGAGAAAGAAGGGGTATCCCCCTTCTCCCCAAGGATAAATTACGTATAATTGCCTTCCGTCCAAAGTTG
>Ga0247844_1007189_pt1 | contig 12833 bp, 6 predicted proteins | sample LaCtaG_FD_192421 | JGI IMG/M metagenome (GOLD analysis project Ga0247844, IMG submission 192421) | Freshwater microbial communities from meromictic Lake La Cruz, Castile-La Mancha, Spain - LaCruzMarch201714.5m_1 | ecosystem: Environmental > Aquatic > Freshwater > Lake | place: Spain: Castile-La... | reverse complement strand
GGGGAGTCCGGGGCCGGTGCGGATGATGTCAGTTGCATACACAGGTATGTATGCTGGTGATGCGGCGAGACGGCTAGTGCCCGTCGATTGAGCGCTTACGACGAGGGTGCTGAGGCCGAGGTAGCGCATGCTGGCGAAGACGGTCGCCGAGCCCGCGATGTCGGTCACCTGGTCGGGGCGGGTGAACTCAAAGCGATTCAAAACTCTTGAAAGCTGAGGCTTGATGTTAATCCGTGAGAGCCGACCCCATTTGCATTCAGCAACTCCCGAGGTGATCAGTTTACAACAGGGGCCTTGATAATTCCTTTGTGCTCTGAATAAGACTTGTCAATAGGCCACAAATCTTTATTTAGATTAACTGCAATGGAAACCATATCCTGCTTATCGCTGCGAAAGATCACTGAAAGATACCAATAGTCGCCACCAGGATTCCAACTGTGAATTGAAATGCCCGCGTATGTCCAATTGCGGTCTTTATGTTTACCCGTCAGATACTTCCTGCACTTTTCAACTATCTCTTCTCTATCAATGCCAAGCGGTTTGCTGAAATCCCAAGCCCCTCCTTTCTTGATGAAATCGGGAGAAACAACAAATCGAGTGTTAACTTTATTTATCCAAACATCATGGCCGGAATCAAGAGGAAATGCTTGATCCGCTCCGCGGGAGCTTAGCGATGAAAAAACCAGGAAGAAAGAAATCAGTATTTTCATGGATTTAGCGACTTTTGGTTGGCCTTGAACGCTTTGGTTGCGGCTGGTCAGACTTGGTTGGCCTGGCTTTTCGTGCACCATTCGGTGGCCTCGAATCGGGTGCTTTGGGTTCGACAGGGAGCGGCGCGTCTCCTGGTCTAATCTCGGTTGGCTCTTTGTCGCCAGGACGCATGATCAGAGTCCTGCCAGAGGGCATGATTACCACTAGCGGCAGAGGTCCGTCCACCAACGGTGGCGGAAGAGGCTCTTTAGAGAAGTCCGTGTTAGGAAATTGCTTATCACTTGGCGACATTTCTGATTCATTAGGATGAGACTGGAATACTCCGGCTGTTTTCCATCCTTCGCCAAAAACAGCGCAACTCACAGCAGCCTGTTTTTCGTAATCAAAAAACGGATCACAGGAGTTGCCATTGGTCCGCACCCACACCCGACTAATTCCTCCGGTGTTTTGCCATCCACCTTTCGCGATAGTTCCTGAGTGCGGAACGGTATGCCTATAAACATTATCCTTGCAGCAAACTAATCCGCAATATTCGTTTCTCGAATCTCTTCCAAATCCATCTATCTCGCTATCTTCCGTTGCTTTTTTGGCTGCATCCGCACCTTTTTGCATCTCGCTTTGAAGGCCATCCAATCCTAAGTAGTCAAACTGCGATGGCGCGGCATTGCCAACAAACTTGTAAAAATTAACGCCACCTGCCTCCCCGATCGGATCCCTGCTGAGCCACCTGCCGAGCTGGGTGTCGAGGTAGCGGTACCCGTATTCTATCACGCCTCCGTCGGTCCCATCCGGCCAGCCGCAAGCTTCCAGCATTCCCTGGAATGTGCCGACCGCAGGGTCGGTCGGCGGCTTGTCTGAATCAACCTCCATGGCAGTCGGTTCTTCAGGATCTTCGTTCGGGTGCGATACCGTGGTAGCTGGGATTACTGACGCTAAGACCGAGACCGGACCGATCGGCGGTTCGGGCACCGGTGATAATGACCCTGATGCCCCGTTCGAATCCACGGGGCCTTCTCCCGAGACCGGAAGTCTGCCGTGCGGGTGTGACCGGGCGTGGGCTTCGGTGAGCGCTCGGATACTCACCTCGGTGTAAATCTGCGTGGTGTCCAGCCGCGCGTGGCCGAGCATCTGCTGGATGTAACGGATGTCAGCCCCGCCTTCGAGCATGTGGGTGGCGCAGCTATGGCGGAAGAGATGACAGGAGCCTTTCTTCTCAATTCCCGCCTTCTTCATCTGCCGCGCCACCCAGTTTCCGAGGTAGGCGGGACTGAAGGGGCTGCCGTAGCCGGAAAGGAAGAGCGCCCGCTCGCCCGGATGGCCGGCGAGCAGCGGACGGATCTCGGCGAGATAGTGCGAAAGCCAGCGGGCCGCCCGGTCGCCGACCGGTAGCAAGCGGCTCTTCCCGCCCTTGCCGCGGCGGACGTGAAGCGTCCGCTGCGCCGGGTCGAAGTCGCCCAACTCCAGACGCACCATCTCGGTGCGGCGGACGCCGGTCGCGTAGAAGAGTTCCAGCAAGGCGCGGTCGCGCGCACCGAAGGGAGAGGAAACATCGGGCAAAGCCAGAAGCCGGTCGATTTCTTCGATGGCAAGCGACTTGGGCAGCAGCCGCGCTTGCTTTCGCGGCAGATCGAGGTCGGCGGCGGGATTGGCGGGGATGATGTTTTCGCGGCACAGCCAGGCGAAGAAGCGGCGGATCACCCCGAGGCGTGCAAGCTGGGTATTGACGGCCAGCAGGGCCCCGGTCCGCGTGGAGCGGAACTGATGGAGGAAGAGCTGGTATTCCTCCAGCAGCGGCCGGGTGAAGGCCGCGGGCGTCAGAAGCCGACGGGATACCGCCCAATCGATGAAATACTTCAGAGCCCAGGCGTGGGCTTCCACCGATCCCGGCGAGTAGGCACGGGCCGCCATGCGGGACAGGAATCCATCGGCGAGACCACGCAGGCACTGCTCGTCCTCGGTTCTCGGGTCGGGCATGGCGACGAGTCCGCCCCTCGGCCGTCCGCGCATCGCGCGGACGGTGGCGGTGACTGATCGGGCAGGCTGGCGCGGATGGTTCATGGTGGAGTAAAAGGTGGTCTTTGCGGCGCGAGAGGCAGTGCTTCAGATAAACCACCGATTTCAGATCCTGCGGTAGTCATCACGGCGAGAGGAGGTGGATGCAAGGTGAAAGGTCGCGGAAAAGTCTGAACCGTTCGTCGTTTCGAGGCGGATTGTGAAGAGCTCGGTTTCAATCGACATCGCGGTGCATGTGGAAACCCGCGCAATGGTCGGCCGCGCCACGGTTGAATCCGCGGCTCTCGATGAGGAGGTTGAGCAGAGTTTGGTCGTAGCGGTGGTTGTCGGTCGAGCAACCGAGAGGCGCTATCATCTCCGGATCCGCCGAAAGCCTCAGCCAGTCCACGATCAGCCTGCGGACGCCAGGGAAGTCCATCCGAAGGAAGAGCGCTCCCGCACTCCGGCAGGGGGCGGCGGACAGGCGTCCCCTTGTCGCGAGGGAAAGTTTGGCACTTACTCCGGGATGACACCAGTCGCCCGTCCGTCCGCTCGATCTTGGCGAGTAGATGCCGACCCTCGACGCGATGGCGAAGGCCGGTTCAAGATTCCCCGTCACCAGCGTCCCCGCGTCCAGCCAGGCAATTTCAACCGGCGCAGTGCGGAGACTGGCGGCCACGATCATCCTCGGCTTCCATCCGTAGGCTCCAGCGTGAAACCGCCCGCGGTTCCGCACCTGGGTCCAGTCGGGCTGGACGTGCCAGCTTTCGACCTCCGCGAATCTTGCGATCCGTTCGAGGCTCTCCTGGTCCATGCCGAGGTCGTGGCAAATCACCGCCGCACCCGGCGCGTGTTTGGCGAGTGATTCCAGAAACTGGAGGACGCTCTTCTGATGGCTCCGGTCGGCGGCGGTGAGGAATAGCCTCATGAGCGGAAGAATTTGACGACCTCGTCCAGATTCGAGCAACGCTCTTCCCGCGACTCAGTGGTTCGCATCTTTCGTATCTCGCGGAACGGTGGCCGCAACCGGGTCTCCGGAAGCTCCAGGAAGGCAGCGGCCTCGCCGACCTCGGTGACCCCGTCGTAGGTGATTTCCTTGATGCCCCCGAGCCCGCTGGCCCTCCGGAGTTCGCGGAAGGTTTCAATGTTGCCGAGGAACTCCCTGACCTTTTCCATGGTCGCCAACGAGACCCGAACCCGAGGAGGATTGCTTTCTCTTGAAATTCCGTCCCCGCGATTCCATTGGCCGGTGAGTGTGGCGGCCTCGAGGCTGATGGCGATATCGATGGGATCCCGGTTGATGATGACGACCCGGGCAAACATCTCATGGAAACGATTGGCGATGACCGAGTCCGTCCGATTGGCCACCAGCTTGATTCCTGCAATCCCGGACCTTTCTTCCAGCCAACGACCCGCCTTTTCCGGCGCGGGGTCCGCGCAATCGCTGCCGTAAGCCTCGCGCGCCGCGGGGTAAGGATGGAAGGGCTCGTTGAACACGCGGAAACCCTGAGGAACCCGGGCATCGAGTTCATGGCACAGTCTTGTCGTTCCCGAGCGTGGGGATCCGTAGATCAGAAACATTGGACCTCGAGGTCTCGCCTGGCGGGAGCCGCCGGCTCCCTCCGCCGGAAGCTGGATCCAATGATCGGGGCAGATGTTCCAGGGCCGTCCCGCGAGAAACCTTGAAGGCGCGATCACCGGGCGGGCATCCGACAGCCATGCTCCCCACCAGCCGAAAGTGCTATTGGAAAGGATGAATGCCTCGCACGAGCACATGATCCGAAGGGTGGTCAGCTCATCGACCGGACCGATCACCCGCGTTCCGGGCACGTCGGCCAGGGTTTCGCGGCACCACGCGGGATCGTCCGAGACAACAATGAAGTAGGGATCTGCCACCAGCGCGCGCATCAGGAGAATCGCGTCGAGGTAGTATTGCGGGCGGCAAAGATCGTGCAGCCCGCTTCTGACGAAGTCGCCCCGGCGGATATGGATGCAAACTGCGATACCATTGGGTTTCAGGTAGTCATCGAGCGGCGCGATCTTGAACCGCTCGCGGACCTCCGCCGCGACCCGTCGGAAGTATCCCTCGTTCTGAAAGTAGCCGGCGATCTTCACGGAACTCGCGGTGGTCGAGCGAAGCCGGACGAGGGTGGGCCACTCGGCCGTCTCGTCGAAGTCACCGTCATGACGGATGACTTCCGGCTTTCCATGCGGAGCCGGATCGAGTGTGAGACCGAAGTGGTGCAATCCGAAGGGCCGGCCGTAATCGGCGAAAACGAGCTTGAGCTCCACCCCCATCTCGCGAGCAAGCGCGAGACCGTGTGCATACTGGAACATCTGGTTGCCGAGGCCGCCGGCTAGTTCGACGGCGAGGCTTTCGACGGTCGATCTCACACAACGGTAACGCGGAATGTTTCGGGAGTCGGTGTCGGATGCCGGCTCCGGCACCAGCGATTCCTCGGGCCACGAGAACCATTTCAACCGGATGACGCCATCGGCAACGGCGGTCCAGGTCCCGCTGCATTCCGTCGAGCACCGGGTGAACGAGCCGCTGGGGAAGAGCTTGATCCGGTCCCTCCAGTGGCGATGGACCGCCTCGACCTCGGACGCCTCCGAATGGCGGATCCCATGAATCACCCGCAACCGCTGCGGAGAACACCAGTGCGATGTCACGACGTCGTTCTCCGCTTGCGGGAAGCGCGCGGTGTTCCAGCAAAGGCGACGGGTTCCCTTGAGGCTGGCCCCCATCACGCGGGCGGCATCACCCACGATGAGATCTTCCGCTCCGGTTTTCGGGAGACGTTGGTCGGCGGCCAACAGCGCCGCCAGCCGGCGGGTGAGAAAATACCCCGCTCCGCCACTCGGTGCTCCCCGGGATTCGATGAACTCATTGCCCACGAGATCGTAGTCGCGGAAAGCCAACTCGTGGAGCCGGGAGAGATCAACGTAGGTGTCGTCATCGCACTTGAAAAGCCAGTCGAAGTCCCGGTCGAGCGCGACACGGAAGAATTCCTGCACCTTTTCAGGCAGGTGGTCGTAATCATCGCGTGCCTGGACCACGACAATGTCCCCGGTATCTTCGAGCGGGTGTTCTCCCTGTCCCACGAAGAAGACCACCTCGATATTCTCCGCCGGACGTGACATCCAGGTCTCACGCACCGCCTGCCGGCGCTCGGCATTCGAGCGCGCGCTGCAGACGCCGACCAGGATCCGCTGGCCTGAACCCGCTTCCGGAGGCGATGCGGAAGGCAACCGGGCAAGGGAAATCCCATGCTGCTCCATCAAGCCGGCAACAACGCTGTCCGCTGCAAGGTTCGCCAGTGCATCGGGCTCCCTGCGTGTCAGCTCACCCCACAGATGAATTGCGAAGGATTGCTCGAATGCCGGGGAATCCAACCGAAGCGTGCCATCATAGAGATGCCTCCACACTCCGTAGTGGACCGGATAAACCGACGAGTGAGCCGCAGCGTGACCCAACAAGCCAAAGTGCCCGAGCGCCCTTGTAAACTCCCCCGGCCCCGCCGACCCCCAATCCACAGCCATCCGGCGTTCCGCAACGCCGGGCATGGAACGCATCAATTCCGCCTTCACCCGTGCCTGCTCGTCGGTGTCCCAGGGCATGACCGCGGCTGGATCGGCAGCCAGATGCTCCATCTCGCGAAGAAGCTCATGCCCCGGCGGAAACGCGAGAAGTCCGATGGCGACCGTGCTGCCGTTCTCCCGGGCGAACCAAGGCACGCGCTGGATTCGGAACGGCTTGAGACAAATCAGGTCCATGTCCACCCACACGCCCCCGTTCCGGTGGAGGAAGCGGTATCGGAACCAGTCCGCGGCGGGTGCAAGGCTCCCGGTCTTGTGAACGAAGGCTTCGTTGGCCGGCAGGATCATTCCGGCGTCGAGAATCGCGACACCATCGGGCACGTTTTCCACCGGGCCGTAGGTGAACAGCTTGAAGCGGAACCCATGGTAGAGGAACGAGCGGATGCAAAGCTCCGCCAGAATGGAGAGCCGCTCGCCGATCCACAGCCCGTGGACTTCGCCGGGATCCAGAGGGTCGAGATCGACCCCCGTGTCATCGTGTGCGGCGGCATTCATTCCGGCAGCTTCGACATTTGCTCAAAGACTTCCGCCCATGAGGCGCAGGACTGCTCAAGGCCGCCCAGGAGCTGGCCCCGCTCGCGCGCCGCCTCCGCCATGTCGGCCCTCAAGTTCGGTTCGTAGGCCATCTTGCTCGCATGGTAGATGAAGTCCCTTTCGTGGTCGCAGAGCCAGCCGGTCTTACCGTGATCCACCATCTGTTGCCAGCCGCCCCGGTTGTCGACGACCAGCACGCTGCCGCTGGCCATGGCCTCGAAGCCGATGCGCGGCCAGTTTTCGGTCGTATCGCTCGGCTGGAGGATGATCTCGCAGTGGCGGTAGAACTCCTGCTGGGAAACCTCGTGGTGGTCCCGCGCGCAGCGGATCCAGTCGTAGGGCTTGCCGATCTTCTCTTCGCTGCGGTGGTCGAACCCGAGAAAAATCCCCTTCTTCCACTTCGGAGAGACGAAGTATTCGTAGATATGGAGCGTGTTCCGGGAGAATTTGTCCGCATCTTGCCGGGAGATCCGGCCACAGCCGAAGTGGTCCGAACTTCTTGCTTCAATATACGGGAACCGCTCGGCCGCGAAGTAGGGCTTGAAGGAGGCGAACGCGATGGCGGGATCGTCATTCAGAGCACGCAGTTCAGAGCGGTGCTTTTCAAGGACGGCGGGATTCTGGTAGAGAAACATCGCGATCTGTCCGCGTGCCATCGCTTCGCGTTCCTTGTCGAAGAGCCAGGTCATGCAGTTGAGAAACACGGTCCGGCGGGTGCGTCGGCGGATTTCCGGCAACGCCTGCAGGAACTCCGCGTTGCAAAATCCAAGGACCGGGTCGCCGGCTTCGACCGCACCAAAGTCGTTGGGGCCGTGGATCTTGACCCTCCTCTCCTGCATCTCCGGAAACAGTGGCTCGTTCCTGAATCCGTCATTGGTCGGAACGAGATGAATCTCAATTCCCAAGTGCAGCCAGGCGATGATCTGATGATGCAGCTCGGTTCCCGCACCTCCGTAGAGGCCCGGGAACCCGTGAACGTAGAGTCGTGGAATGGGAAGGGACACGGCGTTTTCGGGAGAGCTTCTCCGGCGGTGATTCCACTACTGCACGAGCGCGGGCTGGGGTGGCAAGCGGGAACTCGGACCAGCTTGCCGTATCCCCGGCGGTTCTGTGACGACGTCGTGAAATGCGCGTCTTATGGTCGAAATTCGTTGACGGCTTCCGAGGTGTAGGCAGCCTTGGAGATAAGCTGCCACTGTTGTTTGGGGGTCATTTTTCCGCCCTACCTTCCACTCCTGATCGCCATGGATTCCTCTTCCTTCAGTTCGTCCTCGTCCGATTTCCCGGGCTCCTCATCGTCGAGTTCCGACCCGAGCAGTTCCAGTTCGTCCTCGTCTTCGTCGGGCAGCTCAAGTTCGTCGAGTTCGTCCTCCTCCTCGTCGAGCAGCTCCAGCTCCTCCTCGTCGAGCTCGTCCTCCTCGTCTTCCTCATCGAGCAGCTCCAGTTCATCATCCTCTTCGAGTTCGTCTTCCTCCTCATCGAGCAGCTCCAGTTCATCATCCTCTTCGAGTTCGTCTTCCTCCTCATCGAGCAGTTCCAGTTCTTCCTCGTCCAGCAGCACGCCGCCACCGGTTCCTCGCTGCATTCCTTGCGAGGAAAGCTGCGACTACGGGAAGAATCCAACGGTTCCCGAGTCCGGCGACACGCCGGGTGTCAGCCCCTCAAGCGGCATGCCGGATGCCTCTGTCGGGGGGATTTCAAGCAACAGCTTCAATCTCCCCTTCGACAACGGCCTCGACTACGATTCCTCGAATGCCGGAACCTCCAACGGCTTCGGCAACGGCTGGCTGCCGGGTTCGCTCGCCGGTTTGGGCGGCACGGTTCCGGGTGGCGGACCGTCCACCGGACCGGTGTCCTACACGCCCGCACCCGACCGGACCCTGACCTTCCTGCCGGATGGTGCTCCCGGCACCTATAAGGCGGCGTACTTCATCAAGGACCAGCTTTCCTTCAACAGCGGAACCGGGCACTACAACCTGCTCAAGGCGGGCGGTTCGATCAAGGAGTTCGACAGTGACGGGCTTCTTCTCGCGACAAAGAACCCCGGCGGCGACCAGGCGGTCTATAACTACGACGGGTCTGGAAAGTTATCCTCGGTGGTCATGACGGTCGGCGGGGTCACCGTGTCCTACGGTTATACCTGGTCTGCCGGGCTGGTCAGCGAGATCGTCTACACGGTGGCGGGCCGGGCGGTGCTCAAGACGACCTACGGATACTCCGGGGTGCTGCTGGAGCGGGTGAAGACCTGGGAAAACTCCACGGCGGGAACCGGCACGCCGGACTGGGGCACGAGCCCGATCTCCTCCACCCGGTTCTCCTACCACTCGTCGAGCGGCCTGCTCCGTCACGTCGTGCCGCCGACGCAGTACCGGCAGATGGCCCTCAACGGGATCGACCCCGACACGGCGACGATGGCCCAGCTCGACGACTACGCGGCCTCGGAATACGAGTATGGTGCCTACAACCGGGTGTCGGTGCTGCGCACCCACGGCCGCCGTTACACCTACACGTTCACCTACACCGCGAGTACGACCGGGGGCGGCGGGTTCAACACCTGGTGGGCGCGCACCGATGTCGTCCAGCCCGACGCCTCGCGGCGGATCTATTACTTCAACCGCGGCGGCCAGCTCATGCTGGAGCGGGTGAGCGACTCCGCGACCAGCCCGACCAAGACCTGGAACGTAGTTTATCAGCAGTTCGACAACACCCTGGCGAGGCTGCTCAAGACCGCGGACGCGTCGGCTATCGCCTCGGTCAACGAGTCCGACCCGGCGCTCGTAACGCTCAACGCCTCCGCGGGCCGCATCGAGGTGATTTCCTACGATGCCAGCGGATACCCGGGAGCGGTGAGCCTCCAGCAAGGCTCGGCCGGCACCCTTCACAAGCAGCGTGAATGGACCTACACGGGCCGTACCTTGACCGGGCTCGGAACCATCTACAAGCCGGCGAGCGAGATCATCTACCGCAACGAGGGCAACACCGGCGCGATCACCACATCCTTCGCGTACCTTTGGCATGGGACCACGGCGCAGATCAGCCGCCGGACGACCACGCTCCCGGTGGTGAGCAGTTCGGAGAACGGCCGCGGCATCACCTACACCCGGGTCTCGGACTTCGACAGCGGGGGCTACCTCACCAGTTCCACCGACGAGCGCGGCACGGTCACAACCTACCACTACGACAAGGCCCGCGGCGGCATGACGCAGCGGATCGCCGATGCCGGAACCGGGAAGTTCAATCTGCAGACCGACTACACCCTGGACGATCGCGGACGTGCCGTGAGGGTCATCGGCCCCGCACATGACGCGATCCTTCCTGACGGCACTTCGGCGAACATCCGCACCGCCACCTGGACCTACTACAAGGATCGCGAAGGGAGCCAGGTGAACTTCCGAGGCTACGTCAAGGTATCGGGCGGCACCGAGCATGCCATCGGCCCGGTGACCGTCACGGAGCCCAACCTCGCGCCTCCGTCCGGCTACAGCGGATGGAAGATGGCTTCCAGCTTCGACGCGAAATGGACGGCTGGCGGCATTCCGACACCGACCACCACCTACGCACAAACGGACTGGGTCCGCTGGAGCCTCTCGCTCACCGACCAGAAGTCCGAGCTCAAGGAGCAGTGGAACTACTTCCTCATCCCGGCAACCGGTCAAGGCACGCAATCAACCAACTACGGCAAGAAGCTCTTCGCCTATGACAGCGCCGGGCGGCAGAACCAGACGACCTGCGCCGGCGGTACCGTCGACAAGACCACCTACAACGCGATGGGCTGGCCGGTTCAGGAAGAACTCGGCACCAGCGCCGGTCTCACCGTCACCCGCGTCAACCAGCACGACGACGACGGGAACCTGACGAAGGTCACCCTCCCGGTGGACGGGATCAGCGGCAACGACCGGGTGACCGACTACCGCTACGACTGGCGCAACCGCCAGTCCGAGTCGGAAACCACCGTGCAGAAGGATGGTGGCACCACGACGCTCATCCAGAAGCAGGAATACGACAACCGCAACCTCGTGGTCGCCTCGACCGGGTACAAAACCTCCGTCGCAAGCGGGAACACCATCTCCCGCCAGACCACCGACCATGACGTTCTCGGCCGCCAGTACCGGACCAGCGTTTACGCGGTGAACAGCAGCGGCACCGCCTACAATCCCCAGGTGTCCAACGTTTATTACGAGGCCGGGGGCCAGGTTGCCCGCAGCGCGCCTTCCGGCAGCGCCCTTTTCACCGCCTCGACGTTCGACGCGGTCGGTCGCACGCTGAAGTCGTTCCTGGCCTACGAGCCCTCCGGGTTCACCCCCGGATCCGATCCCTCCAGCATGGCCAACGCCATCGTGATGGAGCAGCAGGCCATGGCGTGGGACGCCGCGGGCAACCTCCTCTCCACCACCTCCCGTGCCCGCTTCGACGACACTTCCACATCGGCCACCGGCGAACTCGGCACGCCCTCCACCTCGCCCCAGGCGCGGGTCAGCTATGCCGCGAGCTACTCCGACGCCATCGGCCGCGGCATCGCCACCGCGAATTACGGGACCAACGGCGCTTCCGCCTGGACCCGCCCTGCCACCGTGCCCGCCCGCGCGGACGACGTGTTGGTCAATACCACCGAATACGATTCGGCGGGCAACGCCACCAAATCCATCGATCCCGCGTCGATGGAAACCGTCCGGGCCTACGACTCCGCGGACCGGCTGGTCACCCAGACCGATAACGCGGCGGGGAGTGGCAGCGCCGTGCGCGTCACCCGCTACGAATACACCGACGACGGCTGGCTGAAGAAGCTCAAGTGCGAAAACTCCAGCACCGGCACGCAGGTCACCGAGTGGGTCCATGGCGTGGGGCCCGTCACCTCGCCGGCCTCCGCGCTCCACAGCAACCGTCTTGTCCTGAAAAAGATCTTTCCCGGCGGCGGCACCGACGAGGTGACCTATGCCTACAACCGGCAGCTCCAGGTCACCGGCATGACCGACCAGAACGGATCGGTCCACGCCTACGACTACGACAAGCTCGCCAGGCTTCTCGCCGACACCGTCACGACCGTCGGCAGCGGTGTGGATGCCGCCGTCAGGAGACTGGAGAGCGGCTACGACGATCGCGGGCGGCTGAGCCGCTCCACCAGCTACAGCGACACCGCCGGCACCACGAAAGTCAACGAAGTGCTCAACGCCTACAACGACTTCAACCAGGTCAAAACCGATTACCAGGAGCATTCCGGCGGGGTGAACACCGGGACCAGCCTCAAGGTCCAATACAGCTTCGCCGACGGCAGCGCGAACACCGTGCGGCCCACCGGCATCACCTACCCGAACGGCGCGGTGGTCGGCACCGCCTATACCTCCGCGCAGGCCGGCTTCCTCAGCCGCCCGGACGAGGTGACCGACGTCGCCGGCTCGACCACCGTCGTCGCCAGCATGCGCTACCTCGGCCTCGGCACCCTCATCGGCCTGACCTACGACGGGGCCTCCGGCCTCAACCTCACCTACCAGAACGGCGGCACCGGAACGGCTGGCGACAAGTACACCGGCCTCGACCGCTTCGGTCGGATCGTCGAGACCATCTGGATCAAGGGGACGGGAGACGTGGTGCAAGGAGTCTATGGACGCAACCGCTCTTCGGGCATAGATTGGCGGCGCGACGACGAGGCCAGCAGCACCATTGCCATGGACGCTTACTACGAATACGACGGGCTCCAGCAGGTCACCGTGTGGAAGCGCGGCAACCTGTCGCCGAGCGGCGGCCCGCCCTACACCGGGGTGACCAGCCAGAAGCAGGGCGAGGACTTCACGTATGATCAAACGGGCAATTGGCTGGGCGACGTGAGCGACAACCCGAACTTCACGCAGAGCCGGACCCACGACGTGAAGAACCAGATCACCTCGATCACCGGGCCGACCGGCGTGATCCAGCCGGACTATGACAATGCCGGGAACACGACCCTCGCCCCGAGCCCCGGCTCGTGGACCACCGGCTACATCTACAAGTGGGACGCTTGG